>WNGQ01000396.1_pt1 | contig 54222 bp, 44 predicted proteins | sample 5407661 | NCBI WGS metagenome assembly WNGQ01 (sample SAMN13153382, study PRJNA577476) | soil metagenome | isolation source: 60 cm soil or saprolite under Garry oak tree replicate 2 | place: USA:California | collected 2016-06-15 | reverse complement strand
GTTGACTGAGGCCACGAAAAGCAATGCGCCACCTCTGTGGCTTACTCGTGTGACCTTGAATAGAAGGGTGAACCAATCGACCCGAATTACCTCTTGACCCAACCCGGCTTCATAGAAGTTGACGCGGCGGCGCGAATTCATTCAAGCATCGCCGGACCAGTCATGATGCGAAACACGCTCCCGCCGCTCGCATCCAACGATTTGTTGGGCGGCGCAGAAAGCTAGAGGTAGCGCAGCGTATGCATGCGATAACCACGATCTGTTTGTTCCACAACACATTCCTCGACACCTAAGACCGCCGTTTCGGGTTTGTTTCGTTGCGTAACCAGCCACCGCCGAAGCTTCGGAAGAATCCGCGAAGTAAAGCGTTCAGCTTCCAAGTCGGTGAAGTCTTGACGCGCAACGGCAAACAGCCGAAGGCTGGTTTCGCGTTGACGAGTTACTGACAAAGAAGCCACAACCCGCCCGGTAATCGTGGGTCGATGAAAGCAACGCGTGTCGAAACTAAAGGACTTTGATGGCCAACCCCAAGACGCGTAATCGAGCTGCTCCGCCAAGATGTCCTTGACCTCGCGCACCGAGCACGGGAAACGTTCCGACACTGGAAGTTGTTTCCGATTAACCTTCATATGCAGCCTTGGCGATTACAGTTAGCCGCCCAGACATAATGGCTGACAGAAAAGGCCTGTCACTTAAGCGCGTGGATTAAGCTGCGGGTGTTCTAACAACCGTGGCTCAGAGCCACAATTAAGGAGACAGGCCATGCGAAAGTCTATCATGTACGTAGGAATGGATCAGCACAAAGAATCAATCGAGATCGCCACCGCGGAAGAGGGTCGCAACGGAGAGGTACGGCGCTACGGGCGGATCGATGGTGAGACGGAGTCGCTGGATCGAGTAGTGCGGAAATTGGTGGCCAGCGGGAAAGAGTTGCGCTTCGTCTATGAAGCGGGACCATATGGCTATCACCTCTATCGACATCTGCGCCGTCAAGGGCTGGCGTGCAAAGTGGTGGCGCCCTCAATGATCCCGAAGAAGAGCAGCGATCGCGTCAAGACCGATCGGCGGGATGCGGTGAACCTGGCGCGGTTGGAACGAGCGGGAGAGTTAACGGCCGTTTATGTGCCGCAGTTGGAAGATGAGGCCATGCGTGATCTGAGTCGAGCCCGTGAAGATGCGAAGCGGGCAGAGACGCGGGCACGGCAACAACTGCTGGCGTTGCTCTTACGCCATGGGTTGAAGTACAGCGGCAAGACTGCGTGGAGTCAACTGCACCTCCGCTGGCTGGCAAGGATCAAGTTGCCGCAGCCGGCGCAGCAGATCGCTTTTCAAGAGTACGTCGAAGCCATCTCGGAAGCGGCGGGTCGAGTTGAGCGACTAACCACGCAGATCCGCACACTACTGCCAGAGTGGCGGATGGCACCGGTAGTCGAAGCGTTGCAAGCGCTGCGCGGCGTCTCGCTAGTGACGGCGGTGATCACGGTGGCGGAGATTGGCGATCTCACGCGCTTCACTAACCCGCGGCAGTTGATGGCCTACCTCGGCTTGGTGCCGTCAGAACATTCGAGTGGTCCACGCCGGCGCTTGGGAGCCATTACTAAAGCGGGCAATAGTCATTTGCGACGGGTGCTGGTTGAAAGCGCGTGGGCCTATCGCTTGCCGGCCCGAGTTACGCCCATCATCCGTCGGCGTCAGGAGCAACTGCCAAAGGCCGTTTGTGACATAGCGTGGCGGGCGCAACTACGGCTCTGCGCTCGCTACCGGCGGCTCACCACCAGGGGCAAGACCAAGCAGTTAGTGGTCACGGCAATTGCGCGCGAGTTAGTAGCCTTCATGTGGGCCATCGCACGGGAGGTTGAAGTTACCAGCGCTTGAGCGCGAGAACTATGCAGTTGGGCAGAGAAGCAATCAGTTAGAGCCAGCGGGACAACAAAATGGTCATGGCAGTGCCAGAGGCGCGACTACGGTAGGAGCCGCTCTTTCTTGTGAATAGCCTGGCTTACGAGCGGTAACAGCTCTCAGCCACCACTGATGGCCGGAACGATCGAAATCTCAGATCCTGCAGAAAGGCGACTCGAAAGTCCGCCCGTGAATCGAACATCCTCATCTCCGATGAAAATATTAATATGTTCGCGGATTTCTCCTTGCTCCGTTGCGACGCGATCTCGAAGACTTGGGTGGAGTATCCATAGGGCCGACAACGCGCCTGCCAGAGTAGTAGGCGAGTGCGCGATCTCGACTTCGCTGTGCCCCTCAGCAAATTCGCGCAACGGCCCCGGAATGTGAAAGGTCACGTGCACGATTACCTTTTTGTTCGCCGCGACTTGCTTGCCGCGAGTGGCTTCGATCGAGATGGAACCGATGATGACGCTGCCTTAGTCAAAGTTGGCGCTGAACTGAGGGAGGCGTCCTCGACGACTGCACTCCTTATACAGACTACAGGCGGTAGCCCTTCGAGTATCCGCTGCCACGTCCTTCCTTCATCGGTCGAGCTAAAGAGCTTCCCGCTCCGTGTACCGAAATAAATTCCGACCGGATCCAATGCGTCCGCTGTCATTCCGTCCCGCAAGACAGTCTCGTGGGCTCCCTTTTGTGGTAAGCCGCGAATTAGAGGTTCCCATGAAGCGCCAGCGTTGCGGGTTCGATAAATCCGCAAACGACCGTCGCAGGTGCAACGAAATTCGTCGGACTCAACTGGAACTATGTAAACGCAGTCAGGGTTTTTGGGGTGCATAACTATCGCAAAACCAAAATCCGAAGGCACCCCATTGGCAATGTCCGTCCAATTTTCGGCATGGTCGTCTGAGCGATACAAGCCCCAATGATTTTGCAGAAAGAGACGTTCGGGACGACCAGGGTGCATCGCAATCTTGTGTACGCATTGCCCGAACTCCGGATACTTTACGGGCATGAACGTCACGCGGATACCGCGATTTTGCGCGGACCACGAATGTCCGCCGTCATCTGTGCGATAAACCCCGCCGGCCGAAATTGCCACGTACATGCGCTGTTTGTCAGCCGGGTCCAGCATAATGGTGTGTAAGGCCAGGCCGCCGTTGCCGGGCATCCAGCGGTGGCGGTGCGGATGATCAAATAGACCGCGCACCAAAGACCAGGTCTCTCCCGCGTCGTGAGTTTCGAAAAGCGCGGCTGGTTCAACGCCGCAATAAAGTACGTCAGGCTCGTCGGGCGGGCCGAGCGTTATCTGCCAGATGTTCTTCAGCGAAACGCCACTGTCACTGGGAAATCGAATCGCTGCCTCCTGAGGATTGGTCCAACTCTTTCCGAAGTCGTCGGTGAAACGCAATAGCGTTCCCCAAATACTCTGCGTTGATGCCCATATGCGATGTTGACCACCGCGGCCGTCATAGGCCATCGTGTAAACAGCCTGTCCGTGGAAGTAGGGCCCGCCAATCTTCCAACGTTTGCGATGAGCATTTGACTGGACCAGGAATGCTCCCTTTGTTGTTCCCACCAACAAGAGAAAGTCTTGTTTCTTCACCTGAACGTGTTGCACACCATGAAAAACGGTGGTTGCGGGTGCGCTTCGATCGATGCCGGGATCATTTGAAACGATCGCGGCCGATTGAACCGCTTCCAGAGCGGCCTGAACTTCACCGGCGCGTTGATATCGCTGCATTGGCTCTTTGGCGAGACAGCGTTGAATAATGGCCCAGAGACCCGCGGGTACTGGAGGGCCGAGCGGTTCAGGCATTTCACGCATGATGGCCGAGCTGATCTCAAAGGCAGTGCGCCCTGCAAATGGCAGCCGCCCGGAACCCGCTTCATAAAGCACAACTCCGAGCGCCCATAAATCACTGCGATAGTCGGCCCTCTCACCGCGCAAGACTTCGGGCGCCATATAATGCAAGGTGCCGCTAAACGTGGATGGCTCGTGCATTGATTCAAAGACCCGCGTAGTGCCTTCCGATGTTACTCCCCCGATGCGTTTAGCTATGCCGAAATCGAGGACTTTTACCAGGCCATCAGAAGTGACCATAACATTTGCGCTTTTTAGATCTCGATGAACAATACCCCTGTCATGAGCGCGGACAAGTGCGCTGGCTATCTGGACGCCATACCGCAGCACTGACTCCGCCGGCAATCCCAAATCGCCGGTCAGCTCGCGCAGAGACTTTCCCTGGACCAACTCCATCACGATATAGAGTTCGCCATTGGTCTCGCCAACTTCGTGAATAGTGCAGATGTTGGGATGAGCAAGAGAGGAAGAAGCTCGGGCTTCGTGGAGCAAATTCTGGGTTTCCGATGAATCGAGATCAACGTCCTTCTTAACGACCTTCAAAGCCACGTCGCGGTCCAGCAGGTCGTCGTGGCCCCGATAGACGACCCCCATTCCGCCTTCACCAATCTTCGCCACTACGCGGTAGCGACCAAGGACCTTACCGATCACAGATGCTCCTTCCGCACGCCATTTGAGACTGTCGGAGAAATTGGATCAATGAATCCGCTAAAAAGATATTGGCTCGCGTGTGCGTTCTAATGATTCTTGGATCCCACTCTTCGCAATGCCTTATTCGCTTCAGACTAATTCTAGGGTTCCCGCCAAAAGTGCGTCAACAGGTCGAATTTCTCGGTGCTGTCCCATATTTAATCCTCAGAGAGTAGTCACATCTGTTTATTGAGCGCCGAACTTTACTCGTCGGCATAATACCGATGTTGTTTTGGTCCTTCTTGATGTGGGGATAATCGGAGCGTTCGGTTTTGGCATCACGCGACAAACGAGATCCAGTTCGACAAAAGGGGTACAGATTCCTTCACATCACGACCGGCTGCAATTATGAGCCGTCCGCGTTCAAACGGTGCATCAGCCTCCGCAATGCGAAGCGCGGCGTAATCCGGACCAAAAACGCTGTCAGGAACTTATACAAAGGGCTGTACACCGCGACAGGTTTTCCACGCTTCATCATCCGATATCCGTATCGTGCTACTTCGGCTGGCGTGGTCTTGGTGGCCGCCATGTAGCTGGCGGGCGTGATCCCGCTCGCCTGACTGAACGATGTGCGAACGGGCGGAGGACACAGCGCTGTTACCTTCACACCGCTGCCCCGCAATTCCTCTATTAGCGCTTCGGAGAACGCCAGTACGTAATGTTTGGTGGCAAAATAGACACTCATTAGCGGGCCAGGTAAAAACCCAGTTACTGATGCGACGTTCAGGATATGTCCGTGCCCTTGCTCCAGCATCGCCGGCAAGAATAGTCGCGTGAGCGCGGTCAGGGTTGTGATATTGACGCTAATCATGCGCTCCTGCTTTGCCAGGTCCGACGTGGAAAACTCGCCGTAGTCGCCAAACCCGGCGTCATTGATCAGACAGTCCACCTCTGCGCCGAAATCCCGGACCCGATCAAATACCCGCTCCGCCGCTCCCGCCTGGCTGAGATCCTCGGCAATCGTGTGTATCGTAACTCGCTGCTTCAGTTCGGCGGAGGCCGCATCGAGCCGGCCCGCGTCCATGGCAACCAGAATTAGATTGCGCCCATCGGCCGCAGCCTGCCGGGCAAGTTCTAATCCTATGCCGCTATTGGCGCCCGTGATTAGCGTGAAATTTTCCATGGTCTGGCGATCTCGATTCCGGTTGATGTCCAACGTCAAGTAGAGCGTCGATGCAGCCTGAAATGATCGAGCCTAGGCCTGACTACTCGAACATTAAGTATGTTCCCCAGGCAGCACAATTATCTGAATTTGCATTAAATTCAAAGCGCCCTGAACGCACCGGCAGTTAGCCAAAAGTTCAGGGCGCACTAAGGCACCACAAAATTTTCTTGGTGCACGCTCATTCGGGCGGCGCGGTGGGGATATAACATTAACCTCCCTAAGCCACCGCAAGAATGTGCTCAAGTTCGTTGCGCGTTCGAGCACTTACTGCGTCAAGCTCAGTTGATGAATATCGATGGCCCCGCCCAATGAAAAACGTTTCCGCCATCAGAAGCATCATGAAAAAGGTGCGCTATATACCAGAAAACAATATCACTACTGTCCGTCAGAAGCTCGGCCTTCGGGCTGAGCAGACCTAAGCCGTGTGTTCCCCACCGCCACGGGTTTTGTTCTTCGGATTCATGATAAAGCCGTATGGCGACATCATTCTGAGAGAAACTATCCGGGTGGCCGTCGTGAGGCCCTGGAATGATCCAAACACCCTTATTACTTTGAGTATTGCGAATATACCATTGTGGCTTAACGTAATTCGCCTTCCTATCGTTGGCCTCTTTTTTGTAGGGTAAAAAAATTCCACTGTCCTCAACGTACACACGATTATTCTCATGCCCATCCACATCGAAATCCAGCCGCCAGTATGGATGATGAGTATGATCCACGTTAATAAACAATCCCTTGCTCCACACTCGCGGTAAAATCACTCCCTTGTTGCTCAGCCACCATTCTTGTTTAATGTGGTAGGCACCTATCCTTGCGTACACCGCCATCTTTAACCAAAGTCCAAGTGTCGGATGATCGAATTCAACCATGCCAACATATTCATTGTTGTTCTCTTCTACTTTCTGTAGCCCATGATCACCACCCAGATGCCAGCTAATTTGATCTGCAAACGGCCCTGCCCCGCCTCCCTCCAAGTCCGCCAAAACACCTGCATCCCTAAGATACTTCACGCGAATCACGGGAATGCTGAACTTGTAGAAGACGAGCACGCCTTTAAAGTATCCGTCTTTCAATGTAAGACCTTCTGAGTCAGGGACATCCCAGTCGAAACTCCAATTAAACCAATCCAAGTGGCCAGTTTTCGTATTCGGCATGACTTAGCCTCGCGGTTTTTGATCGTTCGCTTCAATCGCTGGTTCAAGGCGCGCCATAATGACTCTCCGCACATTCAGATCAACGGCGGCCGAGAACAGTGCTGGTTTCTCCTCATCGCCGTCAGACGCATCGGTGAAGGTAACCCACATTATGCGATGTCCGAAACCCACATCTTCTCCAGTGTTTGGGAGTAGTATCGAATTTGCAGCCAGGCCTTGGACTTCTCTCTTGAGCCGGGGATCTGAGCGCGCGAGCGCAATCGCGTCCGTGATTTCATCAGCTCCTTCAGGCGGCTGGTATCCTTCAACTACACCTACACGCTGCACCCGAGTTCCCTCCATAAGAACTTGTACTGCCGCATTATTTGTATAACTGAAGAACATCAAACGCGTTGCAAGCGGCTTGGTAGAACGTTGGCTTTGTCCCTTAGGGGGTCGGACCAGGTCCGTATAAATATTTGCAAATCGCTTACCGAGCAGTTCCCGCACACGCCGAGTTCGGAGCGCAGCCGTGCGAACCTCCTGCTCAAGTTCATCAGTCAACGGGCTGGTGATCTCTCGCCCTTGAAGTGGTTTGACTTGCCTCAGGCGTAACGGCTTTGGAGGCCATCCGACATCCACCTGAGTGAATTCAACGACAGGCAGGTTTGGGGTGGCCTTTGGGAGATGAGTTAGCTCCTTCTTCCCCAGTACGCCAAAGAATTCTTGACTGTCTAAATCATCGTCGGTCATTTGTCCCTCCCCTAACGTAATGGGTCACACGTAATGGGTCACACGTAATGTTGGGGGGACTTTTGTCGACCGAACGTGAGTTAACTGAGACTGTGGGCCTGCTCGACGGTAACGCGAGTCACTTGCCTGGGAATCGTGCGGCCCGGCTAAACAACTACCTTTTTCGAGCGCCCTTATAATCCAAATCGTGAGAGTATGCAACCGAATTCGCTCTGCAAACATTCAACTGAATGTAGAAAATTTGAGAGCCACCTCAGATTCTGGCCGCAGGAATCAGTTAGAAGGTCAGATTGGCATCCACCACATCTTGTGGTCTGACGCTCTATTTTCAAAATACTTTTTTCGAGGTGAAAAAGAGCTTTGCAGCGAAATCGAAACCACAATATCTTGCGACTTGATAGTGAGAACCGCGATCCATTTTCAAAATCGCGTCCGATAATTCCTGATTATGTTGGAAACACCTGTCCCGCTCAGCTTTTCGTTTGAACATACCGATCCTTCTCGAGAACTTAGATCCTGTTCTTAATTAGTCATAGCGTCGATGCTCGCGCGGGGCTACGTCTAGCCGTTTGATCGTAAAAGGCGGGGAAGTCGGCGAGCGCAAAACGCCCAAGGGCTTCCCCGCCAAGTGACGATTGGTTGTTCTCACCCCTCGCCACTCTCTTTCTCAAGGCTAGGGCATTCGCCTTAACCTGAGCATTCTGAAGGTTCGAATTCGATGTATCTCTCTAGAAATTCCTAAGACCCCGGTCTCTATGAGATGATTTTAAGGAAATCCCGATGGAACCAAGTATTGAGCGCAGGCTAGTATTAACAGTTGCCGTACTCTGCTTTGTGGCAACGAATTCGGTGCTTGCCGATAAAGCTCGTGTTGTGCCCGAGTGTAGCGAGCCCTTACCAACGACTGGGCGGTTCTCGCAAATTGATAATGAACCCAAGCGACCAAAGTTAGTCACCGACTTTGGAACGGTTGGAGGCACGACGTTTCTTGGATTTGATTTGACCTGTTTTTCCTCTGACAGTTCGTTGCTACTCACTGTCGGTACCGACAATTTTGTTAGACTTTGGGATCTCAAAACCAGGGCAGAGATCCGTTCAATTCTTTTGGCAAAAAATATAGCAGAAGTAAAAAATATGCCCTTGGGTTGGAGGCAGGATATCGACATAAGTCCAGACAGACGCGTTATTTCTGTAGTTGGAGATGAAAAGCTATTTCTTCTGGACTCGGTGACCGGGAAGGAATTGAAACCCTTTTTGCTTCCCAGCTCCTGGAAGGTGCTCTCAGCACATTTTTCCGCCGTGAGACCGTCAATTCTTCTCACAGTTTCAGAGGGTAAGCAACAGTTTCTGGTTGAACAAAAGACGAGCGGATCGAACCGGATACTAATGCGTCAGTACGAGGAATTTGTACAGTTCTTGAATAATCGATACTTGTTGGTGATAAAGAAAGAGATAAAGAAAGACAGGCGCGAACCCGCAATCTGGGATTCGCTCACAGGTAAAGAAGGACGTTCACTACCCCTGAAGCTAGACCCCGAGGCTCAGCAAACCTACGAGCTTAGTGTAGATCATCTAGCGCCCGACAAACTTCGCCAAACGTCAGTGCCTCTGAGAAATATTGTAGGCATATCGCCGGATGCTAAAGTCCTCTATTTGCTTACCAAAACAGGCCTCGCGCGCATAACTCCAGAACTGGGGAGGCCGCCAAAAATCATTTTGCCGAACCCTGGGGAGCACGGCTATTGGGAGGCTGCCGCGCTTTCGCCAGACGGGTCGCAACTAGCTGCGTCGAATTTCGGCGAAACAGCGGCGTATGGTGGGAGTGTAGCGATAATCGATGCCAACTCTGGTGCTTTGCTACACAAAGCAGACATCGGGGCTGGATATCCCCTTGATATCAAATTCTCTCCGGATGGTCGTTTTATAGCTGCTGCTTTCCGGGGAGGAACGTGGGTCTTGGATAAAAATGAAGGATGGAATAGTAGGGAAAAAGGCAGAACTTTCGATCTTACTGAAACTGTAAAAGTCGCCTCCGACAGTGTGCATTTACTAATCAATGAAACGCTGTGGGATCTCTCAAGCGGCCGCATAATAGGAGATTTTGATCTTAACCCCATTGAAGAAGAGTATCGAAGCGTGACCTATAGGCCAAATGAAGAAGTCACCGAGACTCAAGTGAACGCAGCTTCGGGACACCTTATCGCAATAGGTGTTGAGCAAGGTGACCGGTATGGCATACTTTTGTATGACACTAATGATCGGAAATATCATCGGGTTTTCCCGTCGGGGTTGGATAGTCCCATATGGATTGCCTTTTCAAGCGACTCTCACTTCCTTTCCTTCCGGGATAAGAGCACCGTATTTCTGTGGGACACTGCAAATGATCGACTCCTTTTCAGTTCGTCATGTATAGACGCAGCTTTCAATTTCGAGGGCGATCATTTTGTTATTGCCTCGGAGGTTGGTGCAACTGTTTATTCACTGTACCCCTCGATGCAAAGAGAAGCTTATCTCGCTGGCCGTGCTCAGCGGGTAGTTTTTCTGGCCGGCAAACTGAACGTTCTTTTGGTTAGTGATCAAGATGCGACGATTTGGGATTGGAAGACTGGATCACGCGTTCAGTCGCTCAAATGGAGGCCAGAAGACGGCAAGTCCAGACTAATCTCAAGCAACGGACGAACGCTCATAACGACGTCTGGATCGGGGGATTGCGTATGGGATATCTCTAGGGCTGAGAAAAAGCAGTGCTTTGAAGAAAAACAAGTGCTCACGGTATCGCCTCAGGGTGGGTACGTTGTATTGAAACATAGACAGGGTCTGCAGCTATACGATGTCGATCGCAGTTTAGTTGGCCCCATAATTGACCTGGAAGATACATTCATAGATTACGATACTCCCTGGGCGTGGATGAAGATCGCATTTTTCTCACAGGATGAATGGATGGCGGTCGGTAGTGGCTTGTCGGTCCACTTTGTAAATGTCAAATCTGGACGAGAATCGATGCAACTAATATCGCAGAGTGAGAGTAACTGGATCACCATTGATCCGGAAGGGCGCTTTGACACAGTGAATCTCGAGTTTCCCACACATTTGTTCTGGATGATGCCCGATGATTCGTTCCACCCGTTGCCACTGGAGATTCTTATGCGGCAGTACTATGAGCCGCAGCTCATGCAACACATCTTGAGCGGGAAGGGACTCCTATCGATCCCTCCAATGAAATCTCTGAATCGCCTCCAACCCGAAATCCGCATAACGAAGATCACTCCTCAAGCCAATTCAGAAGAGGTATCGGTACAAATCGAGATGACTGATGCTGGCAGTACAACTCGGCCGTCCGACGGAAAGATCTTAAGTAGATCAGGGATATATGACTTGCGGCTTTTCCGTAATGGTCAACTAGTGGCGCAATACCCTTCAAACGAATCCGACAGCACAACTAATTCCGTTTCGCCTAGCGAAGAGCTTGTCGCGTGGCGTCGAGCGCATAAGATTAATACTGATGCTCGCGGACGTTATACACACATCTTTTCTAATGTTCGACTGCCACAGCGAGCGGGAATGGATCAAGTCGAGTTCACGGCTTACGCCTTCAACGAGGATCGAGTCAAGAGCGCTACGAGTGAGCCGGTGATCTATCGACTGCCGCAGCCACGATCCGGGACTCACCCGCGGGCCTATCTCATAACGGTCGGCGTAGATGTAACCTCCGCGGGGTGGCGCCTGGGATTTGCTCGTAAGGGCGTCCGAGAAGTCGAAGGGTTATTGAAAGAAAAGCTTGGGTCGCAATATGAAGTGGTGCCCGTGCAACTGATCTCGGCATATAAGGAAAACAGCACCGAGCTTGTGGACTTAGGAACTAAAGGAAACCTCCATACAGTGCTGAATGTATTATCCGGCGAAAATGTGGCGATGGCCGACCGCCAGAAGATTCCGAAGCAGGAACAGTTACGAATTGCGACACCGGATGATCTGGTTGTCCTCTACATCGCCAGTCATGGTTATGTTGATCCTGGAGGAAAGTTCTACGTGATCCCTTCGGACATCGGTCAGCCACTGGGTGTAAGCGAAGAGCTACTTGACCGCTGTCTGAAGAGCTCGGAGCAATCACCGATCTGTGAAACCGGACGTAAGTTACTGCAACACAGCATATCGGGCGACGAGTTGACGCAGTGGATTGAAGCGATCGATGCGGAGCAGGTGGTGCTGGTGTTGGACTCCTGCCACTCGGGCGCGGTCTCCGGACCAGGCTTCAAACCGGGACCGATGGGTGACCGCAGTTTTGGTCAACTCTCTTACGACAAAGGGATGCTGGTACTGGCGGCAACCCAGGAGGAGCAGTTTGATGTGGGAAACTTGGAGCTAGGCAACCGCTCGCTCTTGACCTATGCGCTCACTCAGCAGCCGCTGGCAGGAGCGCCGTTTGATCTGCGGCAGTGGTTGAGTCAAGCCGAGAAACAAGTGCCCGAACTCTACAAGCGTTTCGTCGGTTCGGGGCGGCCACCCACACCGGGACACGAGCAAGACCAACAACCTGCGCTCTTTGACTTCTCGAGGAAAAAGGCAAGATTGGCTGCGACACCGTGAGCGTTCTCTTAATTTAGAGGATGCGAACGTGCACTGGCTTCTGTAGTGCACCCCTGAAATGACACAAGAAGTTAAGAAAGTAATGGTGGCGAAAGCGAAGCTTCAAACTCGACTGGCGGCAGATAGCCGATGGCCGAGTGAAGTCGGTTCCGATTATAGACTGCTTCGATGAAATGCTGGACCGAGGCCAGGACCTCGGCCAGCGTTTCATAGTCATTCAGGTAAATCTCTTCGTACTTGAGCGTGCGCATGAACCGTTCGGCCTTGGCATTGTCATAGGGGTTGCCGGTGCGGCTCATGCTGATCTGGATCTTGTGTTCTTTCAAGAGTGCTACGTAATCGGTGGCCGCATACTGCACGCCGCGATCGGAATGATGGACCAGTCCGAGTGGCACGGTGCGCGTTTCCAGGGCCATGCGCAAGGCCTTGAGGGCCAATTCCGTATCGATGTGGCGCGAGAGCGCCCAACCAATGCAGCGCCGACTGTAAGCATCGAGGACCACGGCGAGATAAACGAACTCGCGCCGCAGTCGAATATACGTAATGTCGGCCACCCAGAGTTGATTGATGTTTGAAAGCACCAACCCGCGGACCAGGTTGGGATAGACCGTCAACGCATGATTGGAGTCGGTCGTGCGCACAAAAGCCCGCTGTCGCAGACAGAGCAGATTGTCTTCGCGGAGCAGGCGCAAAACGCGTTTATGATTGGCATTCACGCCGCGCCGGTGCAGTTCTTTTGTAATTGGTCGGTAGCCGTAAGAGCGCATCTCCAGAGCGATGCTCTGAATCTGCCCGCGCAGCTCGACATCGTTATTGAGAGACGAACTCAAGCTGGGCGCATGCAAGTGTCGAAAGATAGTCGAGCGCGAGAGACCAACCGCCTCGCCGAGCGATCGAATCGCTCGCTCGGCAGTCGGTCTCTCTCCTATTTCCTTTTGCATTAGCTCCATGATTAGGTGTCGCTGATGGCTTAGCTCTCGGCCTCCAGTTTCTGCAAGAGCTTTTTTAAAAAGTCGTTCTCCATGGTGAGCCGGCCCACCATGCGTTCGAGTTCGTTGACGCGGGCTTCCTCGGTGTAAGCGTGGCCGCGACCGGCAAACGCGCGCTCTTTATATTGGCGCAGCTCGCGGCGCCACTTCGAGATGGTGTTATCGCTCACTTGATATTCGCGGGCCACTTGCGCCTGGCTCTTGCCGGCCTCGACCTCGCGAATGACTTGCAGTTTGAACTCGCGCGTGAATGTGCGTCGCTTGAGCACCGCCGTCTTGGCGGCCACTGCGCCCCTTTTGGTCATCGTTAAGCCTCCTTCCCCGTAGGGATATGTGCTTAACTTTTTGTGTCAGTCAAGGGTGCAGTTCATTCGGTTGATCAACGAACATGTACCCGTGTCCGGCCCGACCAGGATTGCACACGGTGAGCCCAAGTGCCGGTGAGAATTTCGTGGTTTCATGTTTCGCGCCCTTGCCGACCTCCCAGCCTTGGGCGTAACCTTTGCTCAATGAACCTGACGATAAATCCCGTCGACTTTTGTCGGGCTCGATCTTTTATTTGTTAGGCATTTCAAATAGACTGAGACTGAACTGCTCGCACAAAATGTCGGGATTTAGGGCAATAAGCAATTTCTGAGCGTGACGTTGGCCGACTAGCGTCCCCAAAATACAAGGGAGGTATTCGTAATGAAGTCTCACCGCTTCGCTGGCCTTGCGGCATTGCCTATACTCCTATTTCTTAACCATGGATCGGCCAGGTCTGCAGAAAAATACCGGCAGGTTCAGCTCGAAGGTCTTGCTGTGACAATGTCCTTGGAAAAGCATACTGAGGGCATAGAAATTGTCGACTTCCCCGACGAGACTGTACAGCTGACGTCACAATCGGTTCCGGTGAACGGCAAAACGATCCACGAACTCTTGCTAGATGCCCGCATCTTTCCAGACGTGGAAGCCTTCACACTAGTTTATTCATTGAATCCCGAAACCCAAGACCTGCGTAATTTAGCGCTAGCCCGAATAAGGATTCCGAAGGTGGAGCATGGCGCCAAACTTGAGGTGATTTTCGCGCAAGGGTTCCAAGTATGGTTAACTGTAGAGAAAGAAAGAAAGCAGAAATTCCGGGACAGTGTGCAGAAAATGACCACGTTGATTGAAACTGTCCAAAAGTTTGGTGTAGACAAGTTCCAAAACCAGGCAGCGCGAGATGAGTTCGTTAACTCATTGAATCGTAGTTCAGAGATTCTTGGGGGCATTGCCGAACAATTGCGCGAGAGATATGGTCGGCCGATTCCAAACATAGTATTAACGGAACTCTACTCCGAAACGCAATTGTTAGTGACCGTTATTAATGCAAAGGCCACGACTACTACTAAGTTCGATCAGCGTGACCAAAACGCGGTGAAAGATGTCGAGACTGACTTAATCCGCAAGAGTAGAGCCTTCACGGAAGTTGCCGCTGCTGGCGATCCTTCGACTCAGTATACTCGGGTGGAGGTCTCGGTTAAGACCCTACAAGCCGGACGCCCGATTCCAGCCTTGAGAATCTGGTTTGCTCCAAAATTTTCACGAGACGCTGTCGACTCATTTGGTGCGCTGACGACTGATAGACTCGAGTCTCCGGCTAAAGCAACGGTCTACGAAGGAGAGTACTGTTTCTGGGCAGCCAAGGATCCGGACAAGATTCCTGTCACTAACGAGTTGTGCCAAAAGTTGTGGCTCAATCGTAATGTCGAACTCAGCGTTATAAAATAGCCGGGTGTTTAGTTGAACCAAAACATTCTGATCAAAGCGATAGAAGTGGTTGGAGTTTTGTTCGCCGCATTTGGCGGATTCTTAGTTGGAATAGCACCGCCGCAAGCTGCGGACGCTCGTTTTGCTGTTGGCATCAGTTCGTTCTTCGCTCTTATTATTCTCCTCCTTGTTTCCTCACTTGCAAAGAAGAAGAATGTAAGAGCATGGATTATGGCCGCTATCTGCTCGTTACTAGTGGCCGCCGCCGCCGCTTATTACTATAGGTCAGTCTATTACTCGCTCACGTTTGAATACCCGCCCGGCAACACCCAAGTCGAATACGTCGCCGGAACCGAGTTGACCTTAGAAGCTCAAAAGCAAAAACGCGATAATCCGACGATAAGCAACGCAGAGCTGGTAGCTGGATTTGGTGGGTTACCATTTAGAAACAGAGTGTGGCCGGAAGCTTCTGTGAATGATGCGAGGAAAAAACTCATTTTTACATACGTGATTCTCGTGATAGCACTTGCCTCTGCCATCTTTTCGCTCACGGAAGGGATTTTGGGTGGCGTAAGTAATGGCTATGGAAAAGGAAAGGGCTTAAGGGTACCCAAGACGAAGAAACGAAAAAGAAAGACAGGCACTAAGAATTCCGGATCCTTCGAACCGAACGATACTCTCGCCTCCAAGTAGCGAGGCAATGGGACGCACCAAATGCGCGTAACGCAGGGTAAGTTTGACGGAATCCGAGAGGATGAGCGAGGCGCGGTCTAATTGGATAAGTCGTGTTCAAGAACGGCATCTCCTGAGCCAAGCGATAGAAGCCTCACCCAACAATGAATCCCAAAAGTCTCAATTATCTTATATGGTGGCAAATCTCATTTTTGCTTTGCCTCACCGGAGCGTTGTTCCATAGCACGGCACTTGCGCAGGCGCCTAAACTGTACGTTGAATCGGGTTGTATTCATCATAGTGCGCGATCAATTGCGTTTTCAGGAGATAGCAAGTTTGTGGCAGCAGGAAGTCTTGATCGAACAATTAAGGTATGGAGCCTGAACCCGACTCTTCATTTCGGGAGCCTCCATTGAGGACGGAGTTGGGATAGAACAGCGCGCCTTATATCACCGATCAAAACGAGAGACAATGCCAAGTTAGCCGGTGTCTTGGTCTAACGAGTCATTACGTGGTATCCGCCCCGCCAGACGGAGTAATGGGCCTCAACTTGTTCAACGCGCATACAGCTCCGCGTCCCTTCCATTCGCCATCAATCCGACGGACCGAGGCGTATCCATCCGAATGAACTTCCTCAATCACGACGAGTTGGCCGTCTGGTAGATAAGCCTGTTTGCCGCACCGTTCATCTTTGGTTTCCATGCAGCCAATCTTAACAAACGGGTCAAGTCAGATTTTTTGCATCGACACGTCGCTTTTCGAATAGAACGCACATTGATTCGTCAGGCCAATTCAACTGAAGGGTGCAAACGTATTCCGATGAGCCATCTGGCTCAGCATAGCCGAACTTTGCGCCAGATAACCGAAACCGAGGGTCCGTGTCGGCTAAACGTAAATGCAACTCGTCCATCGATGCAGACAGCACGACCGCTGCCGAATCAGCGGAAAACTCTCTACTGCGAATGACGGCCCGGAGCAAGGCTGATTCGCTCTCCACCTGTCCAGTAGGTCAAGAGCTTCCTCAAGCGAAATTTCCATTCCGTTACGGGCCAGTAACGACAGTGTAGGCAGTTGCCGGATGAACTTCCCAGGGTGTCGCTCGCCACACGCACGGCTTTGGTCCGCCCTGGGTACATGTTGGGACGTCAGGCGCAGTACTGCCTGATTCTCCAGCGTGGACAAAATCTCTCATCATGTACCCTTCAAACTTTACCCACTTGCCCTCAATTTGACCTTTGACCGCTTGTACCATCGCGGGGTAGTCGCTGTCGTCAAAATTAAATCTCTTTTCCCATCGGGGAGTGAATTCCACGATCACGTATTTTCTTTCGTTGCCTACCTCTGACGGATCGGCAACGACGTTAATGTGAACATCCCGCAGATCGGTTCGTTTGCAGTTACACGTTTCCTTGTTACCTCCGAAAACAACGCTGGCCACAAAGGCTGTGACTGCTACCTTTCGGCTTGGAGTAAACACGGTATCGTTAGCCGCGTCGCGCATCTCAGCCACGGTAATCGGTTGAGGGTTCGTTGCTTTGCGTCCGCGATTTTTCAAAACATTTAGTTGTTTAAGATTGGCCCTTTGCGTCTTTCCGCAGGCCGGGCAATGTCTGAAAGCCGTGCCTTGGGAGCATGGATCTTGGGCGTGAGCAAGTTGAAGCGAACAGACAACAACACTCGCGATGAGAACTATTCGGTGAGCGAGTTTCATGGTTAGGAGTCTCCTACGGCGTGGGATAGTAGATCGGCTGGCTTATATCACCGATCCAACCAACAGGCAAACAAATGAGGGTCGTAATTAAGTGGACGGAAGACCAAAATTGTTGACATCGATAATATGCAGGCGTATGGTTTTGGCCGACTCGCAAGGTTCTTTGCAGTTCGCAGTGATTGGCTGACCTTCCACGAGCTGCCTCAAGACAACTCGCCGGCTCAGCCAAATAAGAATGAACCTCGGCGCTCGTCCCCCGAAGCCGAGTGACAACTAATACAGCAAAGGAGCGTTCCCGAATGTCACGCGCTCAACGTCTTCCCAACCGCTTGATCCGATGGACAAGTCTGTCTATCTCGTTCGTGCTCGTCTGTTCTCTCCTAACAATAGCTCCGATTTCATTTCTTAGTCATCCAGTCGCCCAAGCGCAGGGCGGATTGCCGAATGGAACGGTCAGTAGAGTCGCTCCGCCTGCGGGTGTATTGGGTCCGCCCGAAGCAAGCCTGCCGAATCTTGATGAAGTGCGCAGCCGCCCTCACATTACTCCCCAAGCGCCGTTGCCCTTGCCCTCGTCGGATCGTTCGCGACGCAACCCGCTCGAGCCGCGCAATGGAAAGAAAGTCGGCGATCCTGGAACGACACTTATAGGGGCACTTAGTGTCGGGCGCTCTAACGACCTCTCTACATTCAGTAGCCGTGCCACTGTCCCGATAGTGAGGGATGGTTCTGTTACTCGTCGATCAGGCAAGTTCAGCCACTCACTCAAATCCGCGATCAGCAATCCGAAGTTTGCAATCTCTCCGCCTTCTCCTATCGGCGACGATCAGTACGTGCAGGCGGTCTTCCAGAATTCGCTGGCGCGGCAGCCGACCGGTACTGAACGAGATTACTGGGATGACATCTTGCGTGTTGCTTATGCTCACGGAAACGGTTCAATAGTGATCGCCGCGCGGGAACTGGGCAAGACTTTATTCGAATCATCCGACTATGCCGCGCGAAACCGCTCTAATCATGACTACGTTTACGATCTTTACGAGACTTATTTGTTGCGCGGTCCCGATACCGCTGGCTGGGCTTACTGGGAAAGCATGGTGCCCTCGCAAGGACGTGAAGCCGTACGCCGCGCTTTCGATGAATGTGGCGAGTTCATCTATGACGCAGCCACGATCACGCCAACCGGTTCGGCATCGAGCGCCGTTTCATCCCTGCTATCGGCGCGCGCGGACCTCAACAATCAAACCGGCAATCAATTGCTGGCGCGCGATTGCGAATGGGCGGTATCTCTGTTGGGCCTGCCCGGCCGCTCGGGATTGGATCTCGGCCTGGGTCTGTCTTATTCCTCGGCAGTCTGGACCCGCTCCGGTCCATACATCTATTTCGACGAAGACAATGGCTGGCCGAGTCCGGGCTTTCGCCTCGGCTTTCCTACGGTGCAGGAGAAATATTTCGACGCGCTGGTGGGTAAGAATGTTTACTTACTAATTACACCTTTAGGCCATCGCGTCGAACTGAGACAGGTTGAAGTATCAAGCATTTACGAAGCAGCCGATTCTTCTTATCTGCAGCTCACCGACAACGGCAGCACTCTGCTGGTACGTGATACTTCTGGCATGCAGCTGAGCTACAGCAAGTACCTGCACGAAGAGTGGCACTGCACTCAGATCAAGGACCGCAACGGCAACTACCTCAGCGTGAACTATGATTGGATGGGTCACATCACCAGCATCACCGACACGCTCAATCGCACAATCACATTCAACTACGACACCAATGCGAACCTGACTTCGATCACGCAGACATGGAACGGACAAACACCGCCGCATCCATGGGCAACGTTTCGTTGGGGCAGCTTCACCATGGCCTCCAACTTTTCAGGCGTGAATGTTTCCGACACTCATAACGGTGAAGTCATTCCGGCAATCACGATGGTAGGCTTTGATGACAGCACATACACCAAATTCCAATACAACGGTGCCTTACAAGTGACGCGCATCACGAGCTATGCTTCGGATAGTAATCCCGATCTGGATACTCATGCGCGGAGCTACACAGCATACGATTACGACAACTCGACTAGCGATTGTCCGCGCATTAACGATGCGCGGGTGTGGGCGGAGAACTGGAACGGCATCAACGGCCTGCCCTCAGAAGTGATAACACAGTTCGCTGTCAACAATGACGGCTCACATCAAATGACCTTGCCTGATCAAACTGTCTACAAAGAAACATATGGCAGCACCTGGCAGAAGGGCCTCGTAACTCGAAGTGCCGTACTGATAGGAGGTCTTGAGCAGAAATGGACCATTCCCACTTACATCCAAGATAATATCAACGTCTCATATCCAACCAACCCGCGAATAACCCAGACGAGTGTCTATGACATCGCCGGCAATCATATCGGGTCGACAGTTGGTTACTACACTTCCACTCGCCCGAGCGGTGTCAATTTCAGTATTCCGGTTGATATCACTGAGTTTGCCGGCGAGGCGCAAACTCCGTTGCGACGCACACACAACGGTTACGATCTCAGTTCTTCTTATCTAGCACTGGGCTTCCTCGGATTGCTGCATGAGGTTGATGTTTACGACGGAAACAATAATCTAATGAGCATGACCAGTTACTGGTACGACTGGGCGGAGCATTTGCAGGACCAGCCGGGCGGGGTCAATCCGCCGCAGCACGATTCGGCTTACAACACCAGCTACCTCACCCGCGGCAACGTTTGCAATGTCGCGCGTCATGACGTGAACGATCCCAATCATCCGGCCCACGAGTTCAAATACGGCTACAATACTGCGGGGTCGATCACCTTCACACGTGATCATCTCTGGCATCAGAACTTTATCAGCTACACAGATGCCTTCTCCGACAGCATCAATCGCAACACTTTTGCTTATCCGACGACCGCGACTGACGCCGACGGGTTCATCTCGTCTATTCAGTACAACTACGACTTTGGGGCGAAGACGCGCGCGCAAGGTCCGCCGCCGACAAATCCAGCAACGGGCCAGCCATATTCTCAGTGGGCCGCACAAAGGATCTATTACGATACCGCTAGGCGGGTCGAAAGGGTCACAAACGAATTCACCGGCGCTTACAAACGCTTCTACTATGCGCCAACTTATGTAGAAAGCTGGTGGAGCGTTAACACCGTCGCCGACGAGGGTTATGCCAACCAGCACTTCGATGGCCTGGGCCGCGTCATTGCCGCTGCCAGTCTTCATCCCGGAAGCGTGGGCGGATACAGTGGTCAGGTAATGGTTTACGATCAGATGGGCCGGGCGGTGAAACAATCGAACCCGACTGAGATTGCCGCTAACTGGGTGCCGGCTGGAGACGATGGCGCGGCGGCGGTGAATGTGGCTGCAAACGGCGGGGTCGCGTCGGCCTGTAGCTACACCCCGGACGGCGTCTATCCGGGGCTTCACTTCTATCCTTCTTACGCAATCGACGGTGTTCATTACATCAATCCGCCCGGCGGCGATCAATATTGGCGCGATGTCCTGCAGCAGGGACAGTCGAGCTGGCTGGAAGTCGATTTTTTCAACGGTTTAAAGACAATCAACGAGATCGACGTTTACACTGTCGGAGATTATCCGGCTTTCTTTTCCGAACCCTCATCTACCTCGACGTTCACTCAATACGGCGCAACATCATTCGATGTGCAATATTGGGATGGCGCCACATGGACGAATGTTCAAGGCGGATCGATAACGAACAATAATAAGGTTTGGACAAAACTCAACTTTGCGGAGCTGACTACTTCCAAGATCCGCGTTAAGGTAAACACGGCTGTTGATGGGGTGGCCCGCCTCGCGGAGGTCGAAGCTTGGACACCAGGAGTACATAATGGCGGCGGCGGCTGGTATTACACGTACCAAAGCTACGACTGGAAAAGCCGGCCATTGGTGACTACCAACACTGACGGCACGCAGAAGAGCGCCAGTTATTCAGCGTGCGGCTGTGCCGGCAGCGAAGTTACGACGCTGACTGATGAGATGAACAGACGACAAAAGATCTACAGCGACCCGCTGGGTCGTACCGCGAAAACCGAAGTCCTCAATTGGGATAGTACCGTCTATTCGACAACTGCAAATACTTACAACGCCCGCGATCAAGTGACGCTGTTGCGACAGTATGCGGGCAGCGATCAAGGCACTACTTATCAGGATACAACGATGACCTACGATGCGTATGGTCGCTTGCAATCGAAACACGTCCCCGAACAAAACACAGGCACGGCCACCACTTACGTCTACAACGATGACGACACGGTTCATTCAGTCACGGACGCGCGCGGCGCGAGCGCTACTTACACTTACAACTATCGCCATCTTGTCACTGGGATTAGCTACGCAGGGGCAGGAATTACGGCAACACCAAATGTCTCGTTTGGTTACGATTCAGCGGGAAATCGAACTTCGATGACTGACGGCATGGGTATGTCGAATTACAACTACGATCAGCTCTCTCGACTGAGTTCAGAGACGCGAACATTCGTTGGACTGTCTGGATCTTACTCCCTCAGCTACCAATACAATCTGGCTGGTGAAGTTACCAGCATTACCGATCCCTTCAACGCGCAGGTTGGATACAATCATGACAGCATTGGCCAGGTTTCTTCCGTCACGGGTACTGGTTACGCCAACGTGGCAACCTATGCTTCCAACTTTCAATACCGAGCGTGGGGTGTGACTAAGCACTTGGACTACGGTAACTCGCTAAAGCTTGATGAAACTTACAACAGCCGACTACTTAACACTCAGTTCGACGTGACGAATGGCGGCGGATCGAGACTCGCAGGGTGGCAATACCAGTATGGAAATGATGGGAGGTTAAATTACTCGCATGACCTGCGTGATAACCGCCTCGACAGAGCCTATACCTTCGACCAATCAGCACAACTTACGCAAGGACTATCCGGCTCGGAAGCTAGCGGCAATTCCTCCTACCCTTACACCGGACCGTACAAGCAAACTTATGGGTTCGATGTTTGGGGTAACTTGACGGATCGTTCAATGCGCATTCACGGCTTCATGGGCTTTCCAAGCACCAGCTCCTACCACGATAGCTACGTGAATAACCGGAATATTGGCGGCAGCAGCACTCAACCGTGGATATATGATGAGGACGGCCGCCTTACGAATGACCGTACTCGTCAGTACTCATTCGATGCCGCTGGAAGTGAAACTTACAACTCCCAAAATAGCATCTCTCGATCATTTGATGGCGATGGAAGACTTTTGAAGAAGATTGAGAGTGGAACCATTACTTATTATTTGCGGTCAAGCGTGCTGGGCGACGTCGTAAACGAAATGGATCAGTATGCCCAGAAGCAGAGAGGTTATGTCTATCGCGAAGGAGAAGTATTGGCGAAGCAGGAAAGCGGGCAGGTGTTGTGGAACCATGATGAGCCATCCGGCACCAGCAGCCAATGGAGCAATTCAAGCGGCAGTCCAACTAGTCGCGTCGAGATGGATCCGCTCGGGACCCAAGTAGATGAAAACGGCGGTTTCAGCGGTGGTGGCTTTAGCTCGAATCCCATAGGGTTTTACGGGGACTCAACTAACATGGGTGGGGGTTGTGCTGCCGGAAGCGCCGGGGCGGCCTGCACCAGCGTATTGAACTACCGAGGAAGCCTTGCATGGCAGTCTTTCTTGACGTTTGGGCGGCTCGAAACCAGAACCGGTACGAGGCAAGTTCAAGTACGCAATCCTAATTGGGAAACCAAAGACGACATGAGGAAAACCGTGACCGTCAGTTATCAATACTCAGTCTATGTAAACATTGGTGTCTTCTTCAGGAATACTTGGCGGCCTCCAGTCGGTCCGGTTGGTCCTGACCCGCCGCAGACTCCAGGGTCGATCTGGGGGAATGACTGGCAGAGACTTAGATATGAGGGTGTTCCTCTCTCGCCTTGTGCGAACAAAATAATGGGAGATTTGGTTAATGGCTCTAAGTTGAATGTTAACGACCTTCGAGTGCGTATTGGCGTACCAGAGTCCATAAAGGATTTCGCTACCATAAAAGTCGCCGCCGTGACGATTGGCAACACCATCTATCTTGATGCCGGATCAATAGACGACTTTGACGTACGAACGATCTCAGGATTGGCTAACCTCGCTGAGGAGGCTTGGCATGCCCTTCAATATGCTAACGCCGGTAAGAATAAACAAAAGCTAAATTACCTTAGTGAGTCGGCAAAGAGATGGTGGCAAGGCAAAGACCCGTACAACGATAACATCTATGAAAAAGAGGCAAAGGAAGTTAAGGAAACGATGAGAGACTACATAAAAAACATGTACGGAGAACGACCCTGCGAAACGCTTAAGCTATCACCAGTTGCCAAGTTTTGAGGGGGGAATTACATGGACCCGATTCTGCGTATTATCTTCCGCAAGTTTGCAGTATTCGCACTTCTAATGCCCCTGATTCCGTTAGGGAGCTGCGATAGCACCCCGCCTGAGTATCGGGAGTTTCTGCGTCTTTCACCGGCTGAACGCATCGAAAGGATGCAAAGTCTCACCATCGATAGACAGATTGACTACTATCTTGCGGGAACAACTTATGCTCATCCGCCGATGACAGAACTGGGTGACGTGATTGCTGAACAAGGCAAAGAAGCTGTGCCTCACTTGGTAAACAGACTTAGACAGGAAAGTAGCGAATCTCGGCAACTGGATCTAATGTACGTTTTCAGGCACATGAATAGGTGGAATTATGATCTCAGGGACGAGAAAGAAGCACTTGGTTTACTCAGAGAAGTAACTGCCAATATGAAGGATCACAGAGACGTGGCGGAAAGAGTGCTTAGAGACATTCTGGAAAGCCGACCAGTTAATCTGCAAAGGCTCAAAGAAGAACATCCAGACTATTTCCCTCCAGCAAATATCAAGAAACCACGATAATCGGAGTTTCACAGTCACGTGAACGTCCCGCAGAACTATGGACTGAAACGCGTGGAGTTGACCATCATTAGCGCAACGTTGCTAACCCAGTAAGACTACTTGAGGCCCACACATGAACAGAAGCGAGCTCGATCCTTTATTCATCTGACAGCAGTTGTAGCCGCGCCGCTTGCGCTGAATTGGAGATTATGGGCGTCAGTGTGGTGCGGTGAACTCTCACGTGCGTGGGACGGAACTGGCCATTCAGCAGTCGCGCAAGTCTACGATCAACTGATCTTTCCGAACACATTTGGGTGGACTGATTCTTACTTCGGCGGAATGCCATTTCCGAATTTCTATCCGCCATTATTCTACTGGTGCGTCGCGCTGCTTCATCACACGCACGTTTTTTACTTTGCCTCCGCTTTCAAGTTGATGGTGGCCCTGCCGGTGCTGCTGTTGCCCGCGGCTATCTGGTTACTCGCGTGGTATTTATGCGGCAGGGACGGAATCGTTGCGACCGCTGCCGCCTTAACCGGCGTGTTGCTGCTCGTCGATGTGAGGATAATGGGAACGCTGCTGGCAGGCCTTGATTACTTCAGCACATTTCAGATCGGGCTGTATACACAGCCCCTGGGATTTGTGTTGATGATCGCGTGGTTTGTCGTGTACTCAAGCATGCGAGGGATTAGCCTACGCGACGATGTGGCGCAAGCTGCCAGCTTGCGTTATCCGGTCGTTACTGTTCCCGGTTCTGAAACTGCGGGCAGGATGCCTGATTCGCTCCCGGCAGGAAGGCTTGCGTTGTCGGCCCTGCTGCTCGCTTTGACGGCGCTCAGTAATTTCTTCAACGCAATAACTGCCGCAGTCTTTATCCTTGCGACTATATCGAATGACCTGGTTCAGCTTCGTCGCGCGGCGAAGTCGGATGGGAGACGTGAAGAAGGGAATGCACTGCTGCGACATCTGCTATCGCCGGTCATTGCGCTGTCGCTTACCTTGTTTTGGATTGTGCCGATGACCACTGAATACAAATACTTCGTCACTAGGCCTTTCGCGCCGGAGACGCAATCGCTGTTCTCTCCCTGGTTAATAGCTTGGTATGTCTTAGCAGCATTAGGAAGCATCGCTTTGTGGCGCGGATGCAAGCGAAAAGTCGGGGAAACAGATGCATCCCTTCGAGCAGCGCGCCGGCGGCGAGACAAGTCCAGCGCGAAAGCCAGATCGAAGACACGAGCTACTGACTATCAGGTTCCACCAACGAGCGGAGACGTAACCGCGCCCTTACTCGCGCGTGCGATCCGGCCTTATCTCGCCACCTGTTTACTTCTGGCGCTCGCGGTAGTCTTCTCAACTACCCTGGCCCCCAGTTGGTTTCCGCTGCAGGCACCCCGTTTTCTAGCGACCCTCACCTTTCTACTGACCGTTCCGGCTGGGTTCGCTTTAGCCTTCGCATTCGGTTGGCTGGCGCGGCTGTTGGGAGAAACCGCAGCGAGTGACACTGAGTTCAGTTTCAGGCGGGCCCGTTACTCTTCTGTCGTCGCATTGACCTTATTCCTATTACTTGCTTTGACAGCGCCATCGCTCGGTTGGACCTACGCTTTCTATCCAAAGGGCGCAAAGACGCCGATCGAAGGCGTGCTAGAGTTTGCCCGGCAGCATCGTGATGGGCGTTATCTCGTCGAGATCATCAATCCAAAATTAGGGGCCGCGTGGACTGAGGCAAGCTTCGATGCACGCGCGATCAATTCGTACCTTGGTGCACAGGGAAATGAAACAATCAGCGGTATATTTCACGAAGCTTCGCCGAACGCATTGTTTACCCTTCCGCTTGTGAATGCATTTTCAAATTACCCGGACAGTTTTGGGGTTAGCTCAGTCCTGGCCGACGACCTCGACTTCGCCGCGCAACCTTTGTCTGGGCAGATCAAACGCGCACAGTTTCTTGGTGTGAAATACCTTGTCATTCGTACGCCCGCAATGAAAGAGAAAGTAAGCAAAGAGATCTCTTGGGCAATCAAACATGAAATTGGTTGGTGGGCAGTGTTTGAATTGCCGGGCCCGCCGTCGCCCAGTGTTCAGGCGCTGCCATACAAACCGGCCTTGGTACTAAGCAGTTTCACCGTGAAGGGACGGCGCCGAAACGAAATGAGCTTCATTCGGCTGGCTGAGGAACAATTTGGCGACAACTGGTTCGATGTATTATTGACCCGATCGAGCGAATCGGAAATTGATCATCTGACTGAGTTGGATAAGTTCAGCGCGCTGATTATCGACACTTATGATTATTCTGACGAAGTGGCGGCATTTGAGCGACTTCACAAGTTCGCTCAAGACCACACATTGATTTGTCTTTCAGGCGATAATGCGCTCTTTCAGCGAATACTTAGAGCGCGCGCCGACTTTCCCTTGCTGGAGATCGTCGACCGTCAGCCAGAGGCAGCAGGCGAAACGATCGAGGCATTGAAACCGACGTATCATTACAACTCAAGTTCGATTCGACAGCAGTGGAAGAAGATTCGCAGTGCTCTTGAGCGGAACAAGATTCCAACCAACGTGAAGTCTTCGGATGTCGCGGGTGACGTCGATCAGAATATTATCAGGATTACGTCTAACTCGGGCGGTCCCGTTCCGGTGCTTGTAGCGGATACGTTTCACCCAAACTGGCAAAGGGAGGAAGGAAATTCAGTTTACGCCGTGACTTCGTTCTACATGATGACTTTTGTTGACCAATCGGCAACCATTACTTACGGTCGTCGCTGGTTTGACAGAGTTGGGTTATGGACCTCTGTGGGGACTCTAGTGCTCCTTTTCGTGGTTGCTACATGGCATCGGCAGAAAGTTCGTAAGTGAGTCAGGCATCTTTGAAATATCTTTTGATATTGCCGACGACCGGAAAATACCGACTCTTCCGTCACTACACCCTACCCATTCCGTGACGGTCTGCATGAGTGTTTCGCGGTGTGGTACAAAATCAACAATACAATTCCGTATGGTTACTGTATGGAACAAGGCTGCGGCGAGTCTGATAATTGCCCATTATGTAAAAAGCATCCTGTTCTCATGCAGACCAGTTCCGCCAGTCGTTGGTAGTAGCTTGGACCATAATCTTTGCTGCATCGTGCAGCCAACCCTCTGGTCTCTTATTCAAATCACGCTTCATCCGCTTGATGGCACGCGCGCTGCCAAGGTGAATGTTCGCAGTCTCTCGACCCATCGCTTCAAGTAGCTTGTACTCATCACGACTTTTAGGCAGCACTATCAGCTCAACACGACTGCAGTCCGGTGCGAGCCGTGACACGACCCAGTCGGAGGTTGATATGAACAAAAACCGTCTCACTCTCGAGGCCAAGGCTGACGGATCTGAACCTTCAACAAAAGGCCGCCTCAACCAATCTGGAGATATCCGGATCGCGTTATCGCTGGGGAGAGGGTGCTGGTTCCTGGGAGGCGGTGAGACGCGCATTCGCGGCCGCGACCTTTTTCAATCCGTCGGCCGCTTCATCAAACCCGGCATCACCCTTCTTAAACAGTTGCGCAGCTTGTCGAAAATAACCCGATGCCCATCCATATCTCTTCAGGGCGCTGTCCTTGCGCCCATTCTCCTCGTCGTCCTCGCCCCAATCAAGCTGGACCTGCCCCTTTTTAATGATCGTAGCTCCTACATAGTATTTGAAGAACGGATTCTTATCGGCAGGAGGATTCCTGGCCAGGACAAAGCACTGATTGTTGTCAACCGGTGTGGGAGCGCACCACTTTATTAACGCGCGATCATAATAGTCGATGGCCTTTTTGAATTGATGAGTTCGTTGGCAAATGTCAGCGATCTCGAGATTAGCGTACGTCGGGTCCTGCTCCGGGAAATTCTTTATCAGATTTTCAAAAGCTGTTTTCGCTTCATCCAGCTTATCTGCATTTAAAAGGTTTTCCGCCTCGACCATGGCATCATTCTGACCTTGCTTGATATCGATCGTCTGATGGGCCTGAGTGATCTCTTTCTGAGCGGACGCTAGGTCGTTGTATGCTTTTTGAGACTTATCTCTTTCCGCCCGCGTCTGGACCCACAGGCGCACCGCATATCCAGAAGCTCCGAGTGCAGCCAGGAAGAGAATGAAAAGCGCTATTGATAGCCATCGAAAGACTCTGGCAGTCTTCGCACGTTGTGCCACAATGCGTTGTTGCTCGATCTGCAGCTGAGTCTTCGACTGAATCGCTTTTTCGCTTTCGCGGACCAGCGCGACTAGTCTTTTGGACGGTTCAAACTCAACTGCCTCGGGACTTTTCAACCAGTGCTGCGCCTCGAGCAACTCCACCTGGTCGAGCAGATTGTTATCTTCCCGATCATCTTCGTCCCATGAAGCGGCCTTCTCCTCTAACCGCAACAGGATCTGTTCAGCCCCAGGCAACGCCAGCAACCACTTTCGATTTGAGTCCTGGATTATTTCGACGAAGCGATCGTGCGTTAATTCGTACCAAGGAGCGCCTCCGCGTAGTTCCATTCTGATGAGATGTTGACGTTCAAGTTCCACAACTGCTTCATTCTTGAGATCGCCGGTCTGCGTTTCGCCGCGAAAAACTGTTCCCCGCGTGCCCGCCGGCGTAATCAGCTTCTGCTCACACCATCGACGCAAGGCACCTGTTTTAACTCCAGTGTGTTGCACCGTTTTTTGGATTGCGTTCTCGTAAAAGCTCGACAACGCCTTGTCGACATCTCCGAATGCCCTTAAATGCTCTTGTGTGATAAGGCTATCGCCGCGTTTGAGGTTCCGCCAAAGGGTCTGGCACACGACCTGGAGCTGCAACGGCTCGATGAACTTGCCTTTTACTTCCCGCACTCCATCCGCGATCTTGACCTTGATCAGCAGCAGATTGTCAATGAGCTCCTCTGCCACTCCCGGCGCGAACCTCGTGCCTCCATTCGCCGATGAGATTGCTTCCAATGGACGAGTGACGGTCAATAACGCGGTCCGTCTATTGAGGCGCTCGATTCGAAATCGTGTGCGCAATTTCTCAGGTAAGCACGACACATAGGGATCCAATTCTGCAATAAAGTCTTCTCGCATCGAAAACAAAACTCGCAAAAGAGGATCTACGTTCAAAGCGTCGCGGATTTGTTCAAAAAACTGTTGCCGTTCTTCCCAACGTTCTGGATAAAGCGTAAAGATTTCTTCGAATTGATCGAAAATTACGACTGTCGGAGTATCAAGACCTCCCTGATTGTTCGTCTGCTTCCGCTCCTGAAGAAACCCGGTCAAAGGCATTTGCCCCACTCTTTGCCACCCTGGCTGGGTTGCGAAAGCGGTGGAGGGACTCACTCCCATGAGAGCGTTGAATAAATAAATATTCTTGATGTCGGGAAGAGCGCTCCCAGCGGCAATCTGCCCGCGCACGCGCAGCGGCGGGAGGACGTCAAACTTTTCTTCATGCACGAGCAACGGAATCAGTCCCGCCTTAACCAGCGATGTTTTTCCTGAACCTGACTGTGCGTAAAGCAGGACGACACGATGCGCCGTGATCAGCGAGACCAGTTCATTAGCCTCTTGTTCGCGACCAAAAAACACGTCGCGATCACTCTCCTCAAACGGGCGAGGGCCTACATAGGGCTCATTGTTGGTCTGCATGACGCTTATTCCAACGGTTGCTCAAGTCCAACATAAAATCCCGACAGGTGCCCCAGTAGATGCGAATGTCAAGCTTCTTATATTTTTCGAAGTAAAGATCCAAGTAATCGCGGGCTTTCTTCTTTTGTTCCTCCGGCGCTTGATCTTCAACCGGCGCAATCTGAACCGCGACATGCGTCTTGCTCGTGGATATCTCAAGATAGCTGGCAAGAAGATGGAACATTACTCGAAAATCCCAGTCATCGAGTCGATAACCCAGCAAGAGAAGCGAACTCCCGGTCATTGCCTTCTCGATTCGGGCAGGAATCAATTCGTGGTCCTTCGAAACATTGATTAGGAATTCGAAATAATCGTCTTCGGTCAGCACCAGTGAATCCAAGTCATCCATCTTTCCGTGAAAATGAAAGACAACCGGATTGGCAACCGTGGGATTAAAATCGGGAAAGATCGAGGGAGGATGCGCTATCAGCTTATTCCACCGACACATCTCACCTTTCACGTCCTTGTTTGCATTGGAGAGGGCGCGAAACATGAAGTCGTCATAATTAGTAGTGATATAGACGGGCAGAGGAAGTCTCGCGAGCGCGTTATAGGGATTGCACGGGTCGTCGAAGTTTGGCGCAGGGACCTTCTCGAGCCGTGAAACGAGCTCTCTCTTAGTGAAATCAGCATCATAATTCACGGAAATAAACCGGGCGACTCGGGCAAGATTAAGGACCCCCTCCAGCCGAGGATATCCGTATTTCTCCGCCCATTCTTTGGCGATTTCCGTGCGAAGGTTAAGAACTTCGGAACGAGTTTCGGTACCGAGAATCGGAGTACATTTCTTGTCTTCGATTCTGTTAAGCAGGATTTCCCAATCCTGGTCCTTCAGGCGCTGTAATGTTTCCTCTGCAGGCGCGCTCATGATTTGAACTCCCCTTAAACAAGACGCTTACAAACGCGCTTGTAATTCCTGCGCAAACTCTCTTGCAGTTCCCCAATATACTCTTACATCCAAGCTTTCATAGTACTCAGACAGGTAATCCAAAGCCTTTTGTTTCATGATTGCCGATGACATGGGCGGTGTCATCACCGCAAAGTGCGTGCGCTGCAAACTGTTCTCAATAAATCCTGACAGAGTGAGCAACAAGACACGAAAGTTCCAGTCCGCCATCCGATAGCCGACAAACAAGAGTGAAGTTCCGATAAATGCTGTCTGAATCGGCTTTGGTAGTATCTCTTCTCGCGAAATATTCGCGATGAAGTTCATGTAGTCGTCCTCAGTAAGCACCAGCGATTCCGCTAACGGACTGTAGCCATGAAAATGAAATACCACGGGATTTGCTACAGTAGGAACAAAGTCTTTATCGAATGCCGAGGGCTGTCCTCTAATGAATTTGTTCCAACGACATAGTTCCTGCCGGGCGTCCTTTTCCTGTCGAACAAGAGCCTGCATCATAAAGTTGTCATAGTTGGTCGTGATGTATATTGGTAGTGGCAAGCTCGCCAGTACACGGTGCGGTTCACATCTATCAGAAAAGTCCGGCGCCTTGTTGAGTGTCGCGAACATTCTAATGATCTCTTCTTTTGGAGCCATTGGATCCATTTTTAGAGCCAGGAATTGAGCAACGGCAATAAGATTGGAAGAGTCTGCAAACGGGTACTCGTATTTTTGTGCCCAGTCCTGTGCGATGTCAGCGCCAAGAGGCAACACTCCATAGGCAGCACCCGCTCCCAGAAAAGGGGTGCACTTCTTGTCCTTGATTCTCTGAATCAGAATCTCCCAATCCTTATCGCTGAACGATCCAGTCATGTTTCTTCCCCGAAGCTTGCATACCTCGGCGTCTGGGAGCACGAATCACGCGTTAACGATTCAATCTGAAGTCAAATAGGCGTGGATTCGGTCAATAGACTAGCGGGGCGCGCCCATTATTAAGAATGCGGCAGTTCGCAAGGCTTTGGGACCAGCCGGGATAAAAATGCATTGGATCGATATCCCACTTTGAGGATGGTGTCAAGAGTTTTTTGCTGGAAGTCACACTAATAGTAACCGATGATTCCGGGAATAGGGTTAACGTCGAACTATTCGCCGTAATTTGCCAACCCTGATCGAGATCAAGCCTCTTTCACGCCGACGCTCACCGCCTTTCATAGACTAGCGGGTTTGAAGCATTTCACCATTTAGGTGAGTTGTTGTGAGAACGCCAGTCGCGACTCAAGGCCCAGTCACTACGGTATAAACGGTCACTGGATGAACTTCCCACGGTGTCGCGCGCCGCCAGCGCGGCAAGGAAGAGAATGGGCTCGCGCCGCCGACCTACCATGCTCAACCCTCGCGAGATCTTCATTGGCGATTTGTCAAAATCAGGTCCAGGTCTGCGTGTATCCTTTAACGCCATCCTGATCGAAATATTCAATCACGATCTTTTCCGGGGTCACTTGCAGCACCGCGAAGGTATGAATCCCACGATAGTCAGGATCATTTGGTTGCTGGCGAGTGTTCAGCCATTCGACGTTATCCGGCGTTCCTTGTGGCGGGTTATACGGAAAACAACCGTTGCCGAGGCACACTGCCTTGATGCCCATGAACGTCCTGTAGGAAACACAAAGGTGTTCATGACCCCAAATCCAACCATAGATCTTTCGAGCATCCAGAAAAGGCTGCACCTTGCCTTGCAGTTTACTGCAGTCGGTCGCCGTTTCGTAGGCAGAAAAAAGTTGGTGATGTGAAAACAAAATATTCCTTCGGCCGTCGTCAACCAGTTGCGTCTGGAGCCAATCGCCTTGCGGCGGATGCAAGTCGTGCTCATCGTAACCGCTATCGAGGCCGATCAGTCTCCAGTTCTTATTGCTGAGACTGAAGTAGCTGGCAGGCTGTTTGAATTTCGGCAGCGTCACACCGAAGTAACCATAACCCCCGCTGTACATTTCATGATTTGAGTTGAGCGCGAATGATTTTCCCGGCTCAGCCGGCGTGGGCCAGTACTTGAGAAAGCGTTCATTTACTTCTTTGGGCGTACCCGCATAGTAAACATCGCCAAGGTGGATTATGTGATTTGGCTTGATAGCTTTGATCTGATCCGCGATAGCTTGCGCCGCGTCGTTGCCGCCTCCCCAATCACCGACAACTGCAATTGTTGTTTCATCATCCATATCAAAGTTTATGTTGGGCGCCTCTTCATGAGTGGTGAAGTGATGTTTACCTTTCAAAAGGAGTTTTGCTTTTTCCCAAACGACTTCTACCCACTTGGGATCGACGTTATCGAATTGCTCCATTAGCGCTGCCGCCATCGCACCGGCCCCGGCGCTGCCGGGTGTGGATCCTCCATAGAAAACATTTGCCGCTATTTCCGAGTGGCCCAACTCACCCGCGCCGAGGGATGCTGCTCCCGATCCGGTGGCTTTTGGTGGAGCTTCTGGAGCGTTGTTTTCTTCCAGGTATTCGTCCATCATCGATTGAAAAACTGCGACCGCCTGATTCCTGGGAACAAACCAGTCGTCATTCTGCTGGTCCGCAAAATCGATCGAAGCGGCGGCCGCGCTGCCCGCGCCGATCTGCTCCTTCATATATCCTTCGTTCAGTCTAGAGAGGACGTCGACCCCATCGCCTCCATCCGTACCGATGCTGGCAGCGCCGGCTTGCGGAGCCGTCTGCATCTTCATGATGGTGTTCTGCATTAATTGAAGAACCTGATCGCGGTTACCCGTAAGCGTATGCATGATTCGTTTCCTTTCGCTATAGAGAGCCAGGGACTAAGTTGGTTCGCGGTTGCGCTCAAACAGACTGGATGGCGCGCATCAAATCCACCAGGCCGTAGCCTTGAAAATATCTCTCTCGTTTCAAATCAGTAGCAGTAGACAAAAAGATCTCTTTTACTCTATCTGGCTGGCCGATGAACTCGCGCCGGATGGATAGAAAAGCTGCAATCACACCCGAGACATGCGGCGCAGCCATACTTGTGCCGCTGTCTTCAACGTAATCGCATCCGTCGGCGGTGGCTTGGCCTGCCTGGATCAGCACTTTCTGTTTGGTGGCGCCCGCGGCGCAGGAAATTATCTTTTCACCGGGAGCAACGATGTCAGGTTTGGCTCGACCGTCACCTGTCGGTCCTTTTGAAGAGAAGTAAGAAACGCCATAAATGTGCGGCATTTCTCGATGCGTTGAACCGACAGTAATCGCCAGATCCGCATTTCCCGGGTCGTTTATCGTCATCCCCATCCCGGCCGAGATGACACCGGTGAATTTCGTCTGTTCCATTCCATAGCCGGAATTGCCGGCGGCCACGACAACGACCACGCCTGAATTGACCAGATGATTCACCTCGGTGCAGAGGGGACTCTGCCCGCAGGCAAACCATTCCGGATCGAAACTGTTTCCCACGCTGATATTAACGCCATGGATGAGCAGCCTCCGGCCATAACCGTTTATCTCTTGAATCTTTGAGATCGCAGCGATCAGACTGCTGGTATCTCCTTTGCCATTCTCGTCGAGAACGCGCATGCTGACGAGTTTGCATTTTGGCGCCATGCCGGAAATCGCTTTTAAGTCGATGTTCTGGTAAGTGATGTTCCCATTCTCATCACGACTGCGAACCACTGCGCCTTCTTTCTCTGGCGTGCCGTCTTCTGATTTCTTTATCTCTCCTGCAATTATTCCGGCTACATGGGTTCCATGTCCGAAAGCGTCGGACTTGGCATCGCCTTTACCTGTGAAGTCGAGATGTTCCAGTGGAGCATCGAGCTCCAGGTTCTTATTATCTTGAAAATGGGGGTGATCGAAATATATGCCTGAATCAAGGACTGCCCAGACAATGCTCTCGCCAAGCGCCGCAAACGAGGCGCGCGCGGCGTCCGCTTTTACCGTACTGATCGATTTGTTGGTGAGGGCTTTTATTTTGAAGTCGGGCCAGATGTGATAGATGGCGTGTTTCCGGAAATCAGAGCCGTCTCTGTCATGTTCTTTCCCATCGCGAGTGACGAGACCTCGAATGATGCGCGCTCTTAGACAGGCAAACACGTATTGAGGACTGAGGACACCTCGCTCCTCCTTGATGAATTGATCCGCCGGCTCGCCTTGAGGTGGGTTTGCGAGAAGCTCGGCGATCGTCTTTCGCACCCATTCGCTCGCACCATCCCTGCCGCCGGGATATTCAAGGTTCAGGTCGATGATCACATCGTGGGCTTCGGGTGCCTTCTTCGCTGTGTCCTCCTGCTTTAGATCTTTCAGGAGTGGAATGGCAATGACTGTGCGATCAAGATTTTCTGGAAGGAATGGTTTTTCCTTCGGGTCGCTTTCTTCGAGGCCCCCTTCGTCTTGCTCGTCATCGGGATTGGGATCTGTCTTTTCAAGCATCTAGACTCTCCTGGAGAAGGAACCGGCACGCAAATGCCCAACGGCGATGCGCGCGATCAAAATTGTGCTAGAGCTGGTCGGGGAGGTGCAGCAAATTGCAGGCTCTGAGGACCAGTAGTTTTTTAGGAGGCAAATAAATACCTTACTTTCAATTCAACGTCAATGGTTTTCGCCTAAGTTTTGCAGCCTTGCGGACAAGCCGCGACCCACTTGAAAACTGTCCGAATCATTACCAAGGCTGTTTGGTTATGTTTGGTTAAGCAAAAGCAAACACGTCGATCTCGGAAACTTTTCGGGTGCGCGAAAAGAAAGAGATTTCAGCGGTGCATCGCAAAAACTTTCCCGCCCCTCATTCGAACCGATGGACGCGGGTGTCTCGGTCGCCAGCGATGCGGCAGCACACGGCAGCTGGATTCGTTTTCTACGGCATCGTTCATCACGCCCATCATCACTTCCACTTCAAAAATCGATGGTATCGAAAACTGAGGGCCCACCACTTCGTTCATCACCAATACACGGACGTGAACTTCGGAGTCACCACTCGGCTTTGGGACCGTTTTTTCGATACCATCTATCGCAAAGAACTGAAGAAGGTGGCGCCCGAAAACGGAACGCATCTATTGATTGATGAATGCAAGCTACCCTGAGGTTCTTAATTCGAGGTACTGGGTACCGGCTTTCCGATCAAACGCATTCACATCGAAGAGTTACGACAACGCATCAGAACAATTGCCGGGGTGACACTCTAGATATGTTCCCACCTTCCCATAGGCGTGCGCAGAGTCACTCGTGCGAGGCAGCCCAAAACAACCGCAGGTAAAGCAGGTAAATATGAGTAGAACCCTACCTCACTACGACAGGTCCCGAGGTGGAAAGCCGTTTGACCGCTGCCGGATCAAAGCCAACGCCACATTTCTCGACAAAACGGAGGATCAAAAAAATGCGCAAATTAGTATTGCTATCGGTAATCATATTTCTAGCTGCCTGTGCACCTTTAACACAGACTCCCGTTGGAAATCCGACTTCCTCTCCTGAAGCTGATTTAAACGGCCGATCGTTCGTTGGCGTCCCTGCTAATCAGCCATTTAAGTATTCGATTGTCGGCGCGGGCTTGCTTCAAGTTGGTGGAGGTTTAGTGATCGCCGGCGGTTCCCCTCCGAGCGTTGGTCCGACGTATAACAATCTCCACGTGATCGGAAATATGAGTGAAGGTCGTTTTACGGTGACTTATGATGGCTACGCACAACCGGATGAAAACTCAAATGTGATCGTCAAGGCGCTTGCAGAAGGAAGAGAGCAGGGGCGCGGTCCGTATGCTGTTTTCTTCGACGGGTTCACGCCCGTCGGAATTCGAATGAGTCTTCGTGATTTGCGTAATGACGGCCCGCCATCCGATTTTGACAAGGTGAATGTAATGGTGGAAATCAGCAGATTTTCCAAAACTTAGACTCATGACGACTTCATCAATACGCTGGTGGTTACCGCGAGGTGATCCCACCGCTCGCCTCTCAGTCAGTTCCAACTGCTCTTATCGTCTGCAGATATCGCGATTCCTTGTGTGCTGCTGCTCGTAGCCGCAATTCGCAAGAAGGAACTCGGGGGATGAGAATTCGTTAACTCATTGAAATCAAATGGCGAAAGCTTCCGTCAATTAGATGAATAGAAGGACCGCTACCTCAGCACGACAGCGGACCCGAATGATTTGGGTGGAGGCGGCATTCACTGTTCGCTGCGCGGACAGGGGCCTCGCCCGAGAAAATTCAGGTAGATCTAAAATGAAATCGCGTTCGTTAACGAAGGCCTATCCTATATTACAAGACGCGACGGTTGCCGCGTGGCGGCTTTGGCTGTACAAGAGCTGCGATAGCGCTGATCAAGAAGTTGGGCGCCATGAGCAATAGGGGATTCGATCCAGGCTATTCGGCGCCCAACCGGGAATGGTTCGTCGGAAAAGTAATCGACACCTTGCTGTCCAAGGGCGTCCTCGACGCGAATATCGAGCAGCAAACCAACAAAGTCATCTCTGACGCCGCCGTCGTTCTAAAAGCCCGGCGTAAAGCAGGATTTTCATCCGGCACGCTGGTTAATAAGTGGTCGGTCTACGTCCAGATGACCAGCAGAATCCAGATTATCTACGGAATGATTGCCATGCATTCCGAGTTTTGGAATGGCCTGAATCCTGACTACTTCGACTTCATCATGAAGAGAAGATTTCGCGCGCTTCAGCGGATGAACTTTTACGTCAATCCAAACGACACTTGGAATGTATTCGCGTACCCGCCTGAGAAAGTTGACATGAAGGTAAATAAGAACTCCGAGGTCCCACAGCCTCTCTGGGACGGCGTCCATAACAGCTCGTTGCCTTTCGTTTTGACTAGTGAGGGGAAACAGGATCCGGACAAGACTATTGAGCAACTCTTCAAAAAGAACAAAGGAAATGATCGCAACCTATTTGCCTGCGATCCCGTCATTACGGTTCTTCTAATGGATGCGCTGCGCGAAGCCAAAGACCCCAACAAGCTCCTTAACGCGCTGATTGCACAAGGAGATCATTATCTGAAAATCGACAATCCGTTGGGGCATTTCTCGAGACATAGACTCCCACCGCTTTCAGAGAGATAGTATCCAATTTGCGTCTTGAACGCGGAACGGAGAATTCCATGTGACGAACGTCAACATGGAAATCTGGATGAAAGATTAGTTCGCCGTGCGCACATCGTTGCCGGAGTGGGACCACTTTCCGCCAAAGATTTGCCACAACGAAACTATGTGAACTGCGAAGGCAAGAGGAACGAGAAATGCCGGTACGAGTGCCATCGGAAAATCTGTAAGCAGCTCGGGTGCTGGAGTCGTGTGAAAGATGTGAAGTCGGCCCGGGTTAGTCGTGATTCCGAGAGTCACGGCGACGACCAAATCCAACAACCCGAGAAAATTGAAGATAATCGCACGCCGTCGACCGCTGGCAGTGTTAACGGCCCTAGCGACCCATGGCGCCGTGACGCCAATGATAATGTCTCCAATGCCAGCCGGAAGGGCCCACAGCGCAGGCGCTTGTCCGTTCGCCATAAGAATTAGGAACAGGATGCCTTCGAGTCTCCATACATTTAGCGCGATTAGATTCCTTTGATTCGTTAACAGGCTGCGCAAAGTACTGGAAAACACCAGTGCGAGGAATATCCCAAGAAAGACAACCGCCAGAAAGATTCCGATTGGCGGAGCGCTCTGAGCATCAGGAGGGCGAAGGTATCCCCGATATGCGAGCGTTGCCGCTCCCACCGCCCACACCACCAGGACAATTCCGCTGACGATAGCGACATAGGACTGGCGGGCCGAGTCGCATTCATGCCAGAGGATCAGGAATAGCGCGACTATGACTGCTGCTGTGGGAATTACGACGAGAACTGCTAATAGTGTTGTTGACATAGCATTAGCACTCCACTTCCCCCAAAACCGTTAAGGTTCTTCGCGAGGGCCACCAAACACATAACCGGGCGAGGTTCGCAAAAGTATCACATCGTAGCTCGCCCAAGTGAAGCAGATTTTTGAAGACCTTGCGAACCTAGCAGCTTCAGAAGTGAAGTCAGCGGGAGAGTTCGTACTCCCAGGTTTCGGAAAACTTGTTCGCTCAGAGCGCAAGACACGCGAGGGCCGTAACCCAGCTACCGGGGAGACGATTCGGATTCCCGGCAGTCGCCTACTATAGTTTGTTGAAGGTACAGTTCCTCGCCGGGCGGGAAAATCTCTAAGAGTGTTTGCCCTGGAAACGCAATGAACGCAAGGTCGCTTTCCATGTAAAGGTTAATTACTTGCTCGGCACCGATCCAAGCTCGTTCGGACAACCGAAGCAGTTGTCGTTCGTCAGCCCGAGGCGTTTCGCTCGGCCTTATAAAGCACATTCGCTCCGCCAGATACTTGGCAGCTCGCCGTAGACTTGGACCAGTGCGAGTCCAACGGTCATCCTCTTCTCGGTCGAGCTGCTCTTCCCGCTGCAGAAGATCAACTTGCGTATATTGATCAAAATGGAAGAGTACAAACTTCAAGAAGTGAATCGAGGCAATTCCCGGTAATACTTGGTCCAATAATCCAGAGTAGAAGGCGAAATTATGGTGCAGGATTGCATTGATCTCATTCTTGTTGTCGTATCGGCCAATATTGAATCTGGCTCTCAGGTGTTGCTCGGCCTCAGCCCGAACTTCGAGTTCTGTTTCGAGCCTTGGGCGGAAAACATGAATATCACCAAACCTCTCCATGTACATTCGGTCTGGATCATGAAATCCATTCATAGGTGCATTCTAGTACCGTGTGAGTAGGAAACTCAGCCAAGTCGTACAACCACAGATTCTTTCTCGATCGAGACCCAGCGAATGATTCAATAAAGGCCTCGTCTTTATTCCGCTGCGCTGCATTCCAGCCGAAGAGCTTTAATTTAGTTTCCCCCCTTCTTCGCTCTCAACTTCTGTATGGCAAGCTGAGTGAAAGGGCCCGAAGCTAGGCAGAGGCACTCGCAGGGCGTGGTACGCCCTGAATGCTTGCCACGACAGCTCTCATTAGGGGAGAGCGCAAATATTTCTATTTACTACCGACTCCAACGATTAGAAATGCGAAAGCTATCGTGAGGAGCACAACACGCCAGCGGTGAAGCAGGTCCCACCTCTTCTGAACGGTGCCTGGCATACTTCCCCCGTTTGAAACGTCTATGCTCATGTCGAACAAATTACGGATTTCAAGCAGTTCCTAGCACAAGCGGTGCCCGAATTATTCGAAGTAGCTGCGCTTGTCGGTCAGGATCAATTAGTATCGGCCTCACCCTTGGAGGCGTCTCCCCATTGCCAGTTATGCAACTTGAAATTCGTGCAGATTCAGTGAAGTCTGTCGAATAGAGCAGTTCTCGCCCGTCATACGGATAGGCGGCCGATAAAGGCCGACGAGAGTTGCGCCAAAGGAGAACTGATGCAATTTGCTCTGCTGATCTATCATTCGCCGGAAGAGTTTGACATGCGGGCAAACGACTATAACGACGCTCATCTCGGCGCTTGGCGGGCTTACTATAAGGCGCTCGTCGAGGCCAAGGTGTACGTCGGTGCCGATGCACTTGAGGTGGTCGAAACAGCAACAACAGTGCGTCTTAGAGAAGGAAAGCGCCGTGTGCAGGATGGCCCATACGCGGATACCAAGGAACAATTGGGAGGATTCATTATCCTGGAAGTTCCTTCCATTGACGCCGCCCTCGAATGGGCTGCACGATGTCCGGGAGCATCGCTTGGCGCGGTTGAAGTCCGCCCGCTCGCGCCTGAAGCTAAACGGCGGGGGTTCACAGGTGAGCGGAATCAATGAGGAAAACACCCACCGGACAATCGAGCGCGTAGCCCGCGAGTCCTACGGCCGCCTGGTGGCGTATCTTTCTGTGCAGACGCACGATTTGGCCAGCGCTGAGGACGCTCTCAGCAACGCATTAGTGTCGGCGCTCACGCATTGGCCAAAGGACGGGGTGCCGCAAAATCCGGAAGGATGGCTGCTGACGAGTGCGCGCCACTCCTTTGTCGATCTTGTTCGTCATCAGCGAGTCGCGGAAGCAAGTGAGTCAACTCTCCTGCTCCTCAGAGAGGAGCCCAGGGAGGAGACTTTGTTTCAGGATGAACGGCTTAAATTGCTCTTCGTGTGCGCGCACCCGGCGATTGACCCGACGATGCACACTCCCCTCATGCTGCAGTCGGTATTGGGTCTAGACGCAGCACGCATTGGCCAAGCCTGTCTCATCGCACCGAAGACAATGGGCCAGCGCCTTTTCCGCGCAAAGACAAAAATCCGTAGCGGTGGCATTCCGTTCGAAATCCCGCAAGAGCCCGACCTTCCGGAGCGCCTTGACGCTGTACTCGAAGGTATTTACGCCGCCTTCGGAATCGGCTGGGACGACATGGCGGGCACCGACCAGCGTGGCCGCGATCTGGCCGAGGAAGCAATATGGCTCGCGCGGGTCCTACTGCAACTAATGCCCACCGAAGCCGAAGTTCAGGGTCTGTTGGCGCTCATGCTCCATTGCGAAGCACGACGCCCCGCGCGAAGAGGGGTTGACGGCCGATATATTCCTCTGTCCGAGCAGGACCCGAAGCAATGGTCATTTAAGTTAATCGAGGAAGCCGAGCACCATCTGACCAAGGCATTCGAGAGGGCGCGCTCGGGAAGGTTTCAGCTAGAAGCCGCAATTCAGTCGGTACATGCCGAGCGGGCACGCACCGGGCGGACCGACTGGACGGCGATCCTGCTGTTCTACGAACGACTGCTCAGGGTATCACCAGCGCTCGGCACGCAAATTGGATATGCCGCCGCGGTTGCCGAAGCGAACGGACCTGAAACAGGGCTCGCAGTTCTGGACGCAATGGATCTGGAGGCCGTCTCTCATTATCAGCCCTACTGGGCTGTGCGCGCCCACCTTCTGCAACGGATAGGGCACGCGCGGAAGGCCGCAGACGCCTACGACCGCGCGATCGGCCTTGCGGAAGACCGGGCCGTGAAAGAGTTCCTGCTCCAAAGACGAGGCTAATTTTTCCTTCAACGCCTGTAGAAATCAACCCACCTCACCCGTCATCCACATAGAGGCGCCAAGCGATGACGCCTCGCCTAATTCGGATACGGGGAGGTCACATGAACATTAAAAATAAGACAGTCTTGATTACCCCCGCCAACCGCGGTATCGGCCGAGCGCTTCTTGAGGAGGCGCTTCGACGGGGGGCCAGGAAGGTGTATGCGGGAACTCGCGGCGTGTTGCAGCATTCTGACAAACGCGTGACGCCCTTAACTCTGGACGTAACCAGCGCTTCGCAGATCGAGCAGGCAGTCAAGGAGGTCGACACGCTCGACGTCCTTATCAACAACGCTGGCATTGCCATCTATGACGATCTGGGAAATCTCGAAGTGCTTGAACAGACCTTCGCGGTCAATCTCCTTGGTCTGCTCAGAGTGACTAACGCGTTCTTGCCGCTTCTGAAGCGCTCCAAGGGAGCCATCCTGAATAACCTGTCCCTGGCGGGGCTCGCTCCCCTGCCGATAATACCGTCCTACTCCACCTCGAAGGCTGCCGCGCTTAACCTGACGCAGTCACTGAGAGCGCTGCTGGCCGACCAAGGCGTCACGGTTCATGCCGTCGTCATCGGCCCCGTAGACACCGATATGAGCCGCGGCCTCGAGATTCCGAAGGCGGCGCCCGAAACAGCGGCAGCCGGCATCTTCGATGGTTTTGAAAAGGGTGAAGAGGAGATCTTTCCCGACCCGGTTTCGCAATCGATCGCGGAAGGGTGGCGTAATGGCGTATCGAAGGCACTTGAGCGCGAGTTCAAGGCATTCGTGCCAACAGTGGCGAGAGCCGAATGACGTCGGCACCGAAACGACACAAAGCATAGAAGATTCGCTACAGAGTTGAAGACGAAAGGAGAAATCAAATGAGAAACGTTCTGACTGCTTGGATGGTCCTGGCACTACTATTATCAATAACAGCGAGCGCACAAAATACCAACCCCGGTTCCGGGGGGATGAAGAAAATTGAACCGCTCCCGCGGGATTTGGAAATCCAGCTGGCACTTAGCGCCCTCCCGCCGCACCTTAGAGAGAATGCAACCGTATACGTCCTGAACCCTGACAAGGGCTTTGAAGTGGCCCGCAAGGGTACGAATGAATTCTACGCACTTGTTGCGCGAACGGGTGACGATACGTTCCGAGGGTCGTGGCCTTTTACGAAATACAGGGACGACATTCTCTATCCAATCTCTTTCGATGAGGCTGGATCCAAGGCGCAGCTGCGCGTCTTCCTGGATGCGGCAGCGATGCAAGCCAAGGGAACTCCTCCCGAAGAGCTGAAGAAGATGATCCAGGGGCGTTACAAGACAGGCTACTACAAAGCGCCGGATCGGGCCGGGGTGTCATACATGCTCTCTCCGATCCTCCGGACTTACGTGAGTCCAGACCAGAATGACAACGTAGCTACATCTAGCGTTCCTCACATCATGCACTACGCCCCGAACGTATCGAGTGGCGCGGTGGGCGCGGCAACGCCAACGCCCGAACAACTGCATTACTACAGCGAGCATGGGCACTGGCCGGACACTCCATATCCCTTTGTCATACTTCACGGTCCCCATGGGTACTTCATCCAGTTTGTCGGCGCGACGGAGAGAGAGGCGATTGCTAAAGAATATGAGGGGATGCTTTCGCAGCTCTGCAAGATCAAAGAAGTGTGGTGCTTGCCAAACTAAGAAATCAAAGGATCGTGGGTAAGAAACGGCAACTTCTCGGGAGAAACTCCATGCGGAAACACCGAACGCTATTCTTGCTCGCGGCGCTAGCCAGGTTGCGCAAGAGGAGCGAGGAGGAAACATGAAATTCAAAGGACAGAGTGCCGTCGTGGTCGGCGGGAGTCGCGGATTCGGACGAGGTGTCGTGGAAAGGCTTATTGCGAGAGGAATGACGGTCACGGCGGTGGCCCGCAACGCACGGGACCTGGAAGAACTGACGCGCGAGACCTCGGCCAAAATCATCGTCGCCGACGCAACGGACGAACAGGCGAGCGAACGAATCCTGTCCGAAACCAAACCGAATTTGCTCGTGCTAAGCGCAGGTACTCCTTTGGATCTTAGACCACTGCACGAGCACACATGGAAAACCTTTTCGAAACCGTGGGAAGTTGACACAAAACTCACCTTTCTTTGGGTCCAAGCAGTGTTGCGGACAAACGAAGGCCCAGAGCATGTTGTTGTGTTCGGCAGTGGCGCAGCACTTTTCGGTTCCCCGCTCAGCGGTGGTTACGCCGGAGCAAAGAAGATGAACGCCTTTATCGCGGAGTACGCCAGTGGCGTTGCGTCTCGTGCCAAGCGCCCGATTCGGTTCCACTGCTTGGTTCCTCCGATGAGTCCGCATACCGAATTTGGTGCAGCGGCTGCACGCGCATACGCCAAAATGGCGGGCCAGACCTTTGAAGACTTTGTGAAGCAGCTTCCGTCGCCTCCCTCGCCTGCCGACATCGGTGCGGCCGTAGTTGCACTTCACGAAGATTCAAAGAAATGGAATCAAGTGTCCTACGGCATCTCCGCAAAGGGATTAGCTCCAGTTGAGTAGTGTGTCTGGGGAGATGCCCATCGTTACAGCGTGGAGACCAAACGAGGTTTGATATGGCAACAAGCAAAGAGAGAGGCAAGCTGAGTGAAAGGGCCTGAAGCTAGGCAGAGATACTCGCAGGGCGTGGTACGCCCTGAATGCTTGCCACGACAGCTCTCATTAGGGGAGAGCGCAAATATTTCTATTTACTAACGACTCCCACGATTAGAAATGCGAAAGCTATCGTGAGGAGCACAACACGCCAGCGGTGAAGCAGGTCCCATCTGCTCCGAAATGTCTTCCAATCGGCAGGCGGGGTGACCTTTTCATAGATCGATTCTGCCGACTTTTCCCACAAAAAAAATAAAACAACACGCAGTTCGATTTTGAATCTCCCTGGCGCGCGCGGGTGGGTGGGGAGCGGTTGAACGGGGGAGTTGTGAACGGGTGCCGGGTGACGACCATTCGCGGCGCCGGGTCCCTTCGAGTTCAGCGCTAGTGCCTTAACGTTTCCTGTATCTGCGCACAACTGCGCGCGGGCCAATGTGGAGCCCATTGCCATTTCGCCTCTCTTTCTCTTCCAGCGTGCGGATCAGGTAGAGAGCGCGCTCTTGAGCGAGAAGGACTTCCGGGAATTGCGGGGTTCCAAGTAATTTTTTAATGGCTTCTGGTCGGTGCTCTGGTGCCAGTTTAGCAAGGCGCTTTTCGTCTGGGGTCAATTGCGTTGCCGACAATGCGAATTGATACAGTGTCATGCGCACGCAATCGAGGGTTATCCCCCCAAAAGGTTGCACTTCTCCGTGGTCGGTGTATGACCAGGTGGCAAGTTCCTGACGCAACGAGAGCAATCCTCTTTCGTCTTTAATTCCCTTGTCTGAGATTTGATCGTCATCAATCAGACAGAGACAGCGTGACGTACCTATTCGTTCGTAAAAAGGTGAACGCTCGGGTATATTCTGAAAGTAAAAGTTAGTCTCAGGAATACCGGCTTTCACGTCGTCGGGGAATTCCGTCACATGAATGTTTAGTTTCTCTGATGCAACTTGAAAAATCTCATTCGCGCCCCGATTGATCCAAATTACTAGGGGATGCTGCGCGCCACGAGAGCAAGTACGCACGAGCGCTGCCTGCAAAGCGTTGAATACTTCGATGGGATTGTGGGCGTAGAAGCGCTCGGCCGCTACGACAAATACCAGCTCTCCAAGATAAGCGTTTTCGGCTGCGCGGGCCACAATCGCGAAGCCAGACGGCTTACTGCCATCTGGCGCGAGTCTCACAGCCGCCTCTACTTCCCAGTGCGCCGGCACCTTTTCGCCAAAGCGCATTTCAAAAAGCGACCGACGCAGTAGATTGTCATGTGAGGCACCTTTTATTACCAGACCGCGATAGAAGAGTTTTTTCAAAAAAGAGTGCGCATCGCTTGCAGCGTCGACCTGATCCTTATAAGTGCTCGCCGGAAAGTGTTGGAGTTCAGTCTTAAAGGCTCTAAACCAATCAGGCATTTCGCCGTCAGGTTTCAGAACGACGAATACCTTGCTGGAATTGCACGCCTTGGAAAACGGGTGAGCGCGCATTACCTTCGAATGGCCATAGACGCGCTTGCCGCTTGCATCGTCCGCGCTGCCGGCCTTATCTGTTGTGACACTGTAGCCTTGTTTGGAAAAATGCTGCTCAAACTCCAAAGCGACGTCTTTGCCGGCGCTGCCCGGATCTTCCGGCGCGTGGATATGCACCATCTTGCCGTCTTTCTCGGCCGTGGCTTGTTGCAGCATTTCACGTTCGGCGGTTCCTACCTGCTCACGGACAACATCGAAGATATAGATATTCTCCGCGGCATCAATACCCATCAGCACGCCGGCCGTAAAGGCGCCACCGCCCTGCGTTGCTGCGTTATCCCAGGCGCGCACGCGGAAGAGCATTTCAGGTAATTCACTCGGCAGGATTGTTTGCAGCAATCCGACATTAAACATGTTGCCGGTTTTTGCCGATGGTCGTCCCTGGAATTGTGAGTACCAAACCTGCTCATTCTTCTTCTGTCTGAGATAGTAGAGTTCCCCAAATCTCGGTGACAGATATTCGCCTTCCTCGCGGCGCATCGGGTCGGCAAACTTCAAACCAGATTCTTCGTCCTCATATTCGCCATCTGACTGCGCGGCGTACCGCCACAAATCAAAGTCGCCGCCGCCGATCGCACGGCCACCCATATCATCCTGGTGATACCGATGGAACATGATGAATACGTTGGAGCGCTCATTCATACGCGGGCTGGCCGTGTCGGTCCAAAACCGCCACGTCTTATCGCGGATGACGTCGGATAACGCTTCTTCCGCCGACTTATAAGGGTCATCTATCAGCAACGTATCAGCGCCCGTGCCCACAAAGCCAGAGAGCAACCCCAGCGCGGTGAATGACGCCTGGCCGTCGTTCAGTGCAAGGCGCGCGAGTGTGGACCACTCCACTGCCTTCGTCTGCGCTGGCAAACAACCCTCTTTACCGGGAAACATTGCCTGATGCTCGGGTGAGCGAATGAGGTTCTTGACGACTACCGAAAAGCGCGCAGAGTGAAAGATATTGTAGGTGGCGAGACGAAACCGGTGCAGCGGGTCAAACCCCAGGATCCATGCTGGATAGCATTGCGAGATAAGGATCGACTTGCCAAACTGCGGCGGCGCGTGAATGGCGGCGCGCGTAGCGTGGTTTCGACCGCGGCGAAACTCATCTTCACTGATTATTAACCCACTCGGCATGACACGGTATGGACGACCGCTGCCGTAGTCCATCGAGAGTATCTCGTCAACAAACTTGTCAGCCTGTGACAGCCAGAATGCCTTCTCAAGCCTCTCGCAGAGATTTACTTGCCACTGGTCGAGTTTGATGTGCTTCATCCTTTCGACATAGTTGGGCAATGACAGCAGCTTCGGAAGATCCTGGATTGCTTCCTCCTCCCGGCACTTCGCCTCTGCCTCCGCCTGGGCCAACCGACGCTCGACTATTTCTCTATGGGAGCTCACATCAAATACTCTTTCGCTTCGGGCCGTAGTTCTACGAGAGTGTCGACCGCTTGTTCACGTGTCATGGGATTACCTTCGGCTTCAGCGTCAGCCATGACCTGCTGTACGATCACCGCCCACCGCGCTTTCTGGGCCGCCTCAGTCAGTTTTGGTGGCGCCGCTCCTGCTGAGGGTGCGACCTTTGACTGCACGACATCTATCTTCATTAGGGCTTCGATCTTGTCGAGCATTATTCCCATCGCGTAGTAGATTTCCTTAAACGTGGCAGTGCTCGCTTTCGTTAGGGCAACGACTGTCAGCGCCTCAACATAGTTTCTGAGCAGTTCCAGCAGGGTGACGCGACCTTCGGCGCGCGCTTCTTTAACGTCGGCGTTTGCTGGACCTTGTTCGCCCCGCCAGCTAAAGAGTGTCCTTACCGGGATTCCGGTGACGCGCGAGGCTCGAGTGAGGTTCCCGCCAAAGAAGTCGACGATGGCCAAGGCTGTGCCTCGCTCCTCAGCCGGTCGCGGCTTCACACCACCAGACGCCTTACGCCTTTTGCCGGCAGATGCACTGCTAGTCGCATTTTTTAGTTTGTTTACGGTCACTGCTCAACTCCAAATCGAAACTCCAACGACCCAAATCCAATGGTGAAGGTTATCCGCTAGCTAGTGTAATTCGCCCTGCTCTAAGCCTGTCGCACGCATAATAGACAATATCATACGTGAAACACAGGTGAGGTAAAAGAACTTTTTCAATCTGAACGTAACACTTGGTACAAAAGCGAACCGGAGTAGTCGCGACATTTGTTTGGGACATTACGTAGTTTGGCAGGCACACAGAGATTGACGGAATTTTCTATCCAATCAGCTCGGCGAACATATCAACGCGCCTCTTAAGCACTTGAACAAACTCATCGTTGCTGCGCCAGAGCATGACGGAATAGTAGTCTGAACAGCCAAAATAATCGTTGCACGAGTATTGGTTGCCATAGCAAACTCGCGCCCTGTAACGTCCGGGCTCCAGGTTAATCCGAGCAGCCGTTGCGAAGTCCTCGAAACAACCGTAAACCACCAACCGTCCAGACGGAACATCGATGCTGCATTCAGCCAGATGGTCCCAGGATTCCAGATTGAGTGGAGGCTCTGAACTCAGAATTTGAACTTCGACTGGAACAACTCTATCGCAGTTCGTTCCAACGGCTATTATGCCAAAGCTCAAAGCCAACTTATTGCGCCCCTCCTCTTCGGTCCAATCCACTTCTCCCTCGGCTAATTCGTCTTGGAGATAGAACTGATTGAATTCAGCCGACAACTTAAAGCGGTAAATTCGGTCCTTCAGAACCGGTTGTGTTGCTGCTCTCATTTGTGCATTAATTACTGCTCCACAAAACCGGACGCCTTGATTCTCATTCGAGTCGTGAGAACAATTTTGTCGAGATTTTGTCGAGTTTCATATTGCTTTTGGTTCTTCATATAGCGCATGAGCGCTTCTTTTCGACCGCGACCTGGTTTATTTGTTCGGTTTTTGCGAAGGGTAAGGTGGGTGGGGTAAGCAGGACGGGATTCATAACCCCAAGGTCGCCGGTTCGATCCCAAGTCTTCATTGTGAGAAGATTTTAGACAAAGGAAAAGTAAATAAAAGAGGTCCGGGTCCATGGAGTTGGTTTCCAGCAACTGTATTAAAGAGTCGGTGGAAAGTACGCACCGCCACCCGTCTTTAAAGCCCCTTGCGGGTGATATTCTTCGGAATTCCCATATTCCACCCCAGTCCTATCAGGTATCTTCCCTCCTTTCGGAAAAGTCAGGCGGCCTTCAGATCGAGTCCCAACGGGAGATAGATCCTTTCGGCCTTCGCGTAAGCCATAGCCTTGCGGATTTTGGAACGACCCGACGCGCGAATGTCGCTGCACGCCTTTGCAGATCCAGCGTTACGTCGGGCGCATCTCGGGTCCTCTGCTCGATCGCATCGACATTCACGTTGACGTGCCGGCGGTGCGCTTTCGCGACCTCACGGGCGCGACTGCGCCGGACTCAGAAGATTCGGCGGCAATTCGCCGGCGCGTTATCCGGGCCCGCGCGCGCCAGGGTGAACGTCTCGCGGGCGACGGGATCTTTGCAAACGCCGCGATGACCCCGCGGCTGATTCGAAGTCATTGCCGCATCGATGCCGAAAGTGAAAGCATGCTGGAACGTGCGATGACTCGCCTGGGACTTTCCGCGCGCGCTTACGATCGAATTCTGAAAGTCAGCCGGACCATTGCCGATCTCGAAGATACGGACGAAATTCAATCCGCGCACGTATCCGAAGCCGTACATTATCGCTCGCTTGACCGAACTTATTGGACGTAGCAGAGACACGCACAACGCTGAGGAGAAGCCATGGAATCGTTGAAAAGGTTCAAGGCCGTTCCGGGAAATCAGTACGGTTCGCCGAAAGAGGTCTGGGGATTTCACACCAAACCGCGGCGCGGCCGTCCGGCGTTAATCGCGAAAGAATTTCTCAAAGCTAATGTTGAGCTGTTCGCCCTTAAAGGGCTTCGCCTGCAGCGGACGCGAATCATTGAGAGTCTCGGCGCGCACCACGTCATCCATCAGCAACAGCTGCACGGTTTGCCCATCCACCGCGCTTATGTAACCGTGCATTTGGACCGAAAAGGACGAATCTATCTGGTTAAGAACCGCGCCGTCCCCCGCGATCTTCTGGAACCGTCTGCCTCCTTCAAAATCAGGCGCCCCGGAGCACGCCGGCGGGCCTTGCGGAGCGCCGGGAAGAAATCCGATTTGTTCCGGGTTATTGCGAACGAGAAGATGTGGTTTCCCCTGCAGTCGAAACTGCGGCCTGCCTATCGGGTGCGCCTGCTGCAACAGAAACCCCGCGCCGACTGGATCATATTTGTCGATGGTGAGACGGGCCGCATTCTGCGGAAGTACGACAATCTGGCTGAAGCTACCGCCGTCGCGTCGGTGTTCGATCCCAATCCGGTAATTGCACTCGGAGGTTCAGCGCAGCTGTTTGTTAATGGCCGCCTGCAGCCGCCGCCCGAGGAAGCGTACACGCGCGTTACCCTGCGTGAACTAAAATCAAAAAAGAGACTGGATGGGCGGCGCGTCAGCACCAGCCTCACCCGGCGACAATTTCAAAGTAAGGATGGGCAGTTTCGCTTTTCCAGCAATGATCCTGCATTCGAAGAAGTGATGGCCTACTTTCATATCGATCGCGCCATTCGCTATCTGGAATCGCTCGGATATCGCGGGACGCGCAAGATATTTCGCCGGCCAATCTGCGTTGATGCGAACGGCACGCAGGAAGATAATTCCTGGTACAGCCCGCACGACTGCAGCTTAACTTTTGGTCTGGGCGGGGTCGACGACGCGGAAGATGCCGAGATCATTCTTCATGAATTGGGCCACGCGATTCAGGACGCAATTTGTCCCGGATTTGGGCAATCACAGGAAGCGGCGGCGATGGGCGAGGGATTTGGCGATTATTTTTCGGCGAGCTTCTTTGCGGATATGAAGCCGCGACGTTACCAGACTTCAGTCGGCACCTGGGACAGTATCAAGGACGACACGAACGATCCTCCGAGCGTTCGGCGCGTCGATGAGCGAGTGACTTACGAGTCTTTTGATCATGCTGAGAACGCTGATGAACACGATAATGGCCAGATCTGGTCGGCCACGCTCTGGGACGTTCGAACCGCACTGGGCAGAGAGGTTGCCGATCGCATTATTCTGGAAAGCCATTTTCAGTTGGATGGCTTCACGACTTTCGCCCGTGGCGCGCGTGCGATTATCGATGCCGATCGCAACTTAAATGACGGACGGCATGCAACGGAGCTGCGCAACGTATTTCATCGAAGAGGAATTGGACCGGTGGAATAATGCGTTTGACGTTTTAAATCCGGCGCGTACCAACTCGAATCAATCCGGCCGTCCATGCAGCATCGCGTAAACCGACGGCGTTACCACCAGCGAGAGCAAGAGCGCCATCGTCAGCCCGCCGATGACGGCGATTGCCAGCGGCTGCAGTAGCTCTGAGCCGGCGCCGAGAGCCAGGGCCAGCGGCAGCATTCCCAGCATCGCGGCCAGCGAAGTCATCAGGACCGGTCGAAAACGCCGGCGGCCGGATCGCAACAACGCCTCGCGCAGAGTGTCGCCCGCCCGCAGGTGATCTTCAACGGCATCCAGCATCAGGATTCCATTTTTCGCCACGATCCCCACAATCATAATCATGCCCATCAGCGAGACGACGTTGAGCGTCTTGCGCGTGATGAAGAGAGCGAGCAGGACGCCGCCCAGCGCCAGCACCGCGCCTGTAACGATTGCAATCGGATGCGCGTAGGAACGAAATTCGATCAGCAAGGTAATGAACACCAGCAGGACCGCCAGCACCAGTGAAATCAATAGTTCGCGAAAGCTGGATTGTTGTTCCTGGTAAAGTCCGCCATATTCGATGGTCATTCCCTGTGGAAGTTTCACGTCTTTCGTTAATTGATCTCGGATTTGATTGATGGCCGTGCCGAGATCTGTCCCCTCCAGTCGCCCGGTAACGGCGACGACCTCTCGTAGATTCTCGCGCTCGATCTCGGTTTGGCCCTTTTCGTAGGCAATATCGGCGACCTGATCGAGGCGAAACAAAGCGCCCGAAGATGAACGCACCTGCAGGGCGCGAACGCTTTCGAGCGACGTGCGCAGGTCTGCCGGAAAGATTACCCGCACCTTGATCAGCCGGTCCTGTTGCAGGATGGATGAAGCTTCATCACCGGACATAGCTGTCGTAACGGTTGTGGCAATATCGTTAGCAGTAACGCCGAAACGCGAGGCCCGTTGAGGATCGATATTAAAAGTAATCGCGGGACCGCTTACGATCACACCGTTCTTGGTATCGACGACTCCCGGAACTTTCTTGATTGCGGTTTCAACTTCATCGGCTTTAGCTTGCAGCGCGGCGGCGTCTTCGCTGAAAAGCTTGACTTCGATCGGTTCGGGGTTTCCCTGCAAGTCGCCAATCACGTCGGGAACGATACCGACAAACTCAATTTCCAACGCCGGTTCGGATTCTTCGATTTCTTTCCGGAGATCCGTAATGACATCTTCCGTTGGCCGCTTGTGCCCAGGCTTCAACTTGACCGCGTAATCGCCACGGTTCGGTTCGGTCACGAATAAGCCCATCTCCAGTCCGGTACGGCGTGAATAGCCTTCCACCTCCGGCGTCTTAAGCAGCATCTCTTCGACGTGACGAAGGATTCGGTCAGTTTCCGCAAGTGACGCGCCCGGGGGCGCCCAGTAGTCGAGAATGAATGCACTTTCGTCAAATTCGGGGAGAAATTCCGACCCGAGCGAGCGATAGAGCAAATATGATCCGGCGATCACCACCAGCATGATGACCACCACGATCAGCCGATTATCAAGCGCGTGCCCGAGCACCCATTCATAGCGGCGGATAATGGCGCGCAAAATCGGCCCCTGCTCTCGCTCTTCTTCGCGTTCGTCGGCAAGGAGCTCGTTGTCGTCTTCATCTGCATCTGACCGCACCTTCGCGCGAACAAAACGTTCGGCCAGGACCGGCGTAAAGGCCAGCGCCAAAACCAGTGAAGTCAAAAGCGCCACCGACATTGTCAGGGCCAGCGAGCGAAAGAAAACTCCCGTCACCCCGGTCAATAGCGTGAGCGGGAGAAACACAACGACCGGCGTGATCGTCGAACCGATGATCGGCACCGTGATTTCAGAAACAGCAGTGTGCACGGCTTCAATTCTCGTCTGGCCGCGCGCCATGTGCGTGTAGATGTTTTCCACCACGACGATGGCGTCGTCGATCACCAGGCCGATCGCCGCCGCGACACCTCCCAGGGTCATCAGATCGAAACTGAGTCCGGCCAGATACATCGCCAGAAAGGTCACCAGGATGGTCACCGGAATTACGACAATCGCGACAAAGGTCGTGCCCCAGTTGCGCAAGAACGCATAAAGAATTCCGACGGAAAGCAGCAGGCCGATAATGATTGAATCGCGGACGGAGCTGATCGAATCGCGCACCAATAAGGATTGATCGTAATAAGCCGCCACCCGAACATCGCCTGGAATTTGTCCTTTGATTGCCCGTAAGGCGGCCTTGACTTCGTCGACAACGGCAACGGTGTTCGCGTCGGGCTGGCGATTGACGTTCACCAGAACCGCGGGATGTCCGTCGGCTGTCACCATTGTGTATTGAGGTTCAACACCGGGCGCAATGGTAGCCACGTCGGCAATCGTCACGGGCGCGTTGTTCACTGTCGCCACGACGATGCTGTTCAGCTCTTCAGGTTTTTTTGCCTGGCCGCTCACGAGGGCCAATTCAAGTTGATGGTTCTCTTCGATCAGTCCCGGCGAGATGATGATGTTTGAATTGTGAACTGCGTCAACGACTTGCTGGGCTGAAACATTGTGGGCTGTCAGGCGATCGGGATCGATGGTGACGTGAAACTCGCGTACCTTTCCGCCGGCGACGCCAACAATCGCAACGCCCTGTAAACGCGTGAGCTGCGGGCGAATAACATAATTAGCAACGTCGCGCAGGCCGGCCTGATCGCGCCGGTTGGAAGTCAAACTGTAACCGGCAACCGGAAACACCGCGAAGGTGAGCCGCTCGACGTTACGAATCTGGGCGGTCGGTGGCAGCGTCGATGACAGTTGAGACAGCCGCGCCTGGACCAGCTGCAGCTCCTGAATAATATCTACGTTCCAGTTGAAATAGAGATTGATTTCCGAAGAGCCGCGCGCAGTCTTGGTCTTGATTCGAGCAATGCCGGGAATTCCGTTCATCGCCTCTTCAATAGGCCGCGTGACTGAGACGAGTGTTTGCAAAGCCGGCGCTTCACCGTTGTCGACAATGATAACAATGCGGGGAAAATCGGTTTGAGGAAAAACTGCAATTGGAAGCTGCCAGGCGGCGTACAGCCCCCCGGCGCAGAGCAATGCGACGATGACGACGATCGCCCGCGAATGATTGGAAACAAGTCGCGCGAGCCTCACGGTTCTTCCTCTTTTTTCTTCTCGCCTTCCTGTTTCTCTTCCTCGTCGCCCTTACTGATTTCGACTTTGGTTTTGTCGGGCAAAGAGAAGTTGCCTTCGAT
>WNGQ01000249.1_pt1 | contig 54439 bp, 46 predicted proteins | sample 5407661 | NCBI WGS metagenome assembly WNGQ01 (sample SAMN13153382, study PRJNA577476) | soil metagenome | isolation source: 60 cm soil or saprolite under Garry oak tree replicate 2 | place: USA:California | collected 2016-06-15 | reverse complement strand
TGAACGCATTGGGCTTTCCTCGCAGTAAACCGAAGAAGAAGAGCCCCAAACACGACTTTCGCACGGGTGATATCGTGCGTGCCGTGGTTCCGGCGCATTTGGAGAACCCTGGCATTTATGTTGGGAGGATGGCCGCCAAGGCAAGTGGGGCCTTCACTATCACCACCAAGCAGAGGAAAGTGAGCGATATTGGGTATCGCTATTGTACGCGACTGCAGCATACGGATGGGTATTCCTACCTTATCAAGTGAACAACGAAAGGGGGCGTGCGGCTTCCTCCCAATCCCTTCAAAAGGGATGGGTACCTGCCGCATACGATCTATGGCAAATTCACATAGGCAAGAAAAACTGGGCGAATTAATCGCGGTTGAATTGAGCGACCTCATGCGCACTCGACTGAAAGACCCGCGTGTCGGCTTCGCCAGCATCACCCACGTAGAAGTTAGCGGCGATTTTCGCCATGCCAAAATTTTCGTCAGCGTCATGGGTAGTCCGGAGGATCAGGCAGCCACCATGAAAGGGCTAAAACATGCCTCTGGGTACCTGCGCCATGAACTCGCCGAACGCATCACTCTCCGCTATATGCCCGAGCTAGTCTTCAAACTCGATACTTCGATCGCAGAAGGCGCGAAAGTGCTTGAACTCATTCGACAAAACGAGCAAGAACAACATTAGAGGTGGAGGTATCGATATAACTACCAACAAAGCACTGAACCAGCAATTGGACCCGGCATTGCTGAGGCAGGCATTGGCTCTCATTCATTCAGCTCAACGCATAGCCGTGATCGCTCATGAACATCCCGATGGTGATTGTCTCGGTTCTGCCCTCGGGCTGGCTCACATACTTGGTCAAGTCGGCAAAACCTGCGTGATCGCCTGTGCCGATCCTGCGCCAGGCAACCTCGCCTTTATGCCAGGTATAGATAAACTGCAACATACGCTGGATAACGAGGACTACGATCTGGTCATTGCCCTCGATGCCGGTGAGCTATCGCGTTTTGGTTCCCTTTACCAGAAGCACCAGGCATTCCTTGAACGCGTGCCCATCCTCAATATCGACCATCATCTCAGTAGTAGTGGCTGCGGAAACGTCAATATCATCGACCCCATCTCCGCGGCAACCGCCGAACTCCTGGTCCTATTTCAGCAGCAAGCAAAGCTACCTTTGAACAAGGATGCCGCGCTCTGTCTGCTCACTGGCATCATCACCGATACCAGCTCATTCCAATTCACAAACACCACTGCCCGCACCCTGGAGGCCAGCGCCGTACTCTTACGCGCCGGAGCCGTCCCAGAAACAGTTGTACAACCTATCTATCGCACGCGTCCCCTCGCACAAATGCGCTTTCAGTCCCTCGTCATCTCCAACGCGCAAACCTCCTGCAATGGGCGCCTCATCTGGTCGCAGGCCACCGACGCCACCCTGGCTATAGCGGGCGCTACACCAGACATGGACGACAATTTCTCTGGTCTCCTGCGCGACATCGAAGGCGTAGAGGTAGCTGTTTTCTTCAAAAGCTACGGTGATCCAAACATAACCCGCCTCAGTATGCGCAGTGCCGCTCCCTACAACGCCGCGGAAATCTGCCAGCGCATCGCCAATGGCGGGGGTCATGCCCGCGCTGCCGGCGGTACCCTTCACCTGCCCATTGATGCCGCCACCAAACTGGTCATCACCGAACTAGAGCGCATCATGTGTACCTGATCTTTTGGTGTCGAAACGCCTTGAGCCCTATTCGCAGGCCAAATGAGCAGCGTGGCATGATAGAACGAATAAAGAAAATCTAGAGCTTTAGCAAATATTATGGACGGAATACTCAACATTAACAAAGCCACAGGCATGACTTCTCACGACGTCGTAGCAAAAATACGCAACGTACTCAAACAGAAACGCGTCGGACACGCGGGAACGCTCGACCCCGCCGCCAGCGGCGTCCTCCCCATTTGCATCGGCCTGGGAACGCGCGTAGCCGAATATCTCAGCGAAAGCGGCAAAGCCTACCTGGCCGACATCATCTTTGGCATAGTCACCGACACCTATGACAGCGAAGGCAGCATCATACGCACCGCCAGTACCGCCGACCTCAGCCTCTCCGGCATCGAAGAAGCCCTACAACACTTCCTCGGCCCCCAGGTGCAACTTCCACCGCAATACTCAGCTATCAAAATTCAGGGACAGCCTGCCTATAAACGAGCCCGCTCAGGTGAAGAACTCACTATGACAGCGCGCCCCATCACCATCACTTCCCTTAAAATACTCGCCTGGGAGCCCCCGCGTCTCACCCTCGCCATTGAGTGCAGCAAGGGTACCTACATCCGTTCACTGGCTTACGACCTCGGAGAACAACTGCACTGCGGAGCCCACCTCGCGGCACTCACACGAACACGCAGCGGCCCATTCTTCCTCTCGGAGAGCATCACCCTCGAACAACTAGCAACAGCCGTGTCAACAGGAACCATCGAAGAGTACCTTTACCCGCCCGACACCGCCCTCCAGGACTATCCCGCCCTCACACTCGACGCGGCAACCGTCGAACGTGTCCTGCACGGCAACGCCTTTCACCACGATCCTCCCACCCCATCAATCTCTCCCTCCAACCTCGCCCGCGTCTACGACACCGGCAATCACTTCCTCGCTATCGCCGAATGGCGCCTTGACCAAAACCTCTGGCAACCCATTAAAGTCCTCGCACCGTAATCCCGCTTCCCCCTTGGTGGGATGAGCAAAACATTCCTGCTCCCTTCTTGAACACCACAGACTGTTTATGCTATACCAAAAAGTCCTACTGAGCGACTTGTCGCGAAGTCAGCGCCAGCAAAAAATAAATTGCACCCCAGGGGTAGCTGTGGTAATATATGCCAAAGAAACTTAAAGCCAGGTACAAGCCAGAGCGGCAAGGGAAGCACCTCAACATAAACATGGAATACGAAACAACAGTAACAAGAACCGAACCAATCGTAATCACCATTGGCAACTTCGATGGCGTCCATATAGGGCATCAACGACTGATGCATGAACTGCGCAACACAGCCCAACAACTCAACAGTAAGCCAGTATTGATTACATTCTCTCCACACACGCTCATAGTCGTGCGGCCAGACATCGACGTTCGCTATTTGACAACATTGGAAGAGAAACTGGCACTGGCAAAAAAATATGGGGGGATCGCGGATAGCATCGTCATGAATTTTACACCAGCAGTTGCGGCCATCAGCGCAGGCGAATTTATGCAGGAACTCTCTGCCCATTTCAACATCAAGGGCATGGTTGTCGGCACCAACTTTAGCCTTGGTCACAACAGGATGGGTAACGTCGCCTTTCTTCAGCAATACGGCCAGGAAAACAACATAGTGGTACACCCTATCTCCCTGGAAGAGGTAGAGCGCACCCACATCAGTAGTACTCGTATCCGCGCATTGGTCAGCGAAGGGCGCATTAGTGATGCAAATGAGCTATTAGGCCATCCACTTACGTTATCTGATATTGTAAGACGTGGTGCACAACGGGGAAGACTGCTAGGATTCCCCACCGCCAACCTGATACCCGAAGCCCATAAACTCTTACCGGCCGACGGCGTCTATGCCGTACGCGTAAGTACAAATGGCCCTCTTAGTGACGGAGCCGATGCTTCTCGCGTCTATAACGGTGTAGTCAATATCGGGGTTCGTCCAACCTTCAACGGGAAGGAGCGCATTGTAGAAGTACATTTGCTCGATGTTCAACCAGACCTCTATGATAAACGTATTACTATAGACTTCATTGCACGATTGCGCAATGAGCAACGCTTTGCTAATATAGACGCATTGAAATCGCAGATCGCTGCCGATGTGCAACAGGCGCGTCAGGTATTAAATTAGGGGGTGAGCATGATGGACGCTCGCCGGCATCCACTTTCGAGATTGAATGCATGGATAGAGAGCACAGTGGAAAAATTCATTGCTTTTTTTGTACGAACGCCGGTTCAACCAGCTTTCATAGCCAGTAAGCTAGAAAGTGCCATGGAGAACGGTACGTTCCTGCAAAAGGCAGGTCAGCGCCTGGCTCCCAACGTCTATGATATCTATCTCAACATCAAAGACCATCAGCGTTTATCTCCCAGCCAATTCACCCTGATCAGAGATTGGCAGGAATCTCTTATTGCCTATGCCAGAAGAAAACACTACACATTAAAAACCGATCCCATCTTGCGCCTGCATGGAGTTAGCAATGTGCGCCTTGGCCTGGTGCGTATCGAGGCCAAACAAGAAGACGCAAAAAACTTGAGTTCAGCGGGCGGAGATGGCGCGGGTATTATGTCCACCCAGGCCCTCAGCCCTGAACAGTTAGCCCTTCTGCGCGCGCAACTGGCGCCGGGACAACATCTCCCTGGCATTGATAACGCCATGCCACCAAACCAGGTGAAACCACCCGTTATGGGTGTGGGGAGCCAGTATAATAGCCCTGTTACACCGCCATTCATGTCAATGGGACCGCCGGTCGCCTCACCACCTCTGCCATGGGCACGGCTCTCTATCCGTTTACCACAGGCCGGCCACCAGTACTACCAGATTGAAAAACCCGTCATCAATATTGGCCGTCAACTCAGCAACGACATCATAGTCGAAGACAAACGTGTCTCTCGCAACCATGCCCAGATCAAGTACCAGCCTGATGGCCAGTTTGCCATTTTTGACCTTGGCAGCACCAACGGCATCACCATCAACAACACACCCAATATGCGCCAACATATCCTGCACAATGGTGACCGGTTCACTATTGGCAGTTATGATTTCTACTTTGAACGAAGGTGAGATCTTTTTATGCCCCTTTCGCTCGATGTTTTTTTATTGATATTGCGTCTCTTACTTATCATTTTGCTTTATCTCTTTCTCATGCAGGTAGTTATCGCCATAACACGTGATTTGAAGAGAACAGCAGCAACCAGTGCCGACGAATACAAGGGAACACCCATCGTCGGCCACTTGATCGTTGTCGATAGCGGGCCCAGCAGCCTCCTCCCAGGAACGCGCTTCGATCTCGAACCTAAAACTACCATCGGACGCGCACCGACAAGTACGATCCGGCTGTCTGACAACTTCATCTCAAGTGCCCACTCCTATATCGAGAATCGCCATGGTACCTGGTACGTGCGCGACATCGGCAGTATGTATGGCACCTACGTCAATAATCAGCCCGCCCGCGAAGCCATTCCTGCCCGGCCGGGAGATATCATAAAAATCGGCTTCATCAGCTTTAAACTTGCCCAATAAACAGCATAAAAGTGGGGTTCCCATATCTCCTTTTCTCTCTGAAGGTAGCAGCACTAGAAACAAGAGGACAATAAATGGCACGTCAAACACCTTTGAGTACAATCAAAAGGTATCGTTGGAAAGAACTGGGACTATTCATCATCCCTTTCATGATCTTCCTGCTCGCCATGACCCAGCTACTACTCGCGAGGTCGGTACGAGCTGGATTGGTCCCTACCTCTTCGTTGAGCGCCAAAAACCTGCCAACGGTAGAGGGCCTGATTCCCGTCCTCGGTATCATCGCTATCTTATTGGGCGTCAATGTGTTATTAAGTTTCACCTTCCCGAAGGCCGATCAGGTGCTACTACCTCTTGTTGGTCTCCTCAGCGGCATTGGCGTGATGATGGCCCTGCGCATTGGGCCAAACCTTTTTCCTCCAGACCCGGCACTGGGCACGCGTCAGCTCATGTGGGTCATCGTTGGCATTGCCGCATTTCTCATTACCCTCTTCGGATTGCGCAGAATAGAGTGGCTCAGAAACACCTACTATCTCTGGGCCATTCTCGGCATTGTGATGGTTGGTATCACACTTGGCCGCTCGTTACGGGCCAACCTGGATAGCCCGACACACGACCAGTTGAACATAGGACCGCTTAACCTGCAGCCCTCGGAATTGCTAAAAATCTTTCTCGTTATCTTTATTGCCGCCTATTTGAGCAAAAATATCGATGAATTTGCCGGTGATGACTTCCGCATCGGTACCTTACGCCTCCCACTCCCCCCGGCAAAAATCCTCATAACTTTGTTGATCATGCTCGGCCTAGCACTTCTCCTCTTCCTGGGGGTTCGCGAACTGGGTCTTGCTCTCCTCATCTATGGTATCTTCCTCTGCATGATCTACCTAGGCAGTGGCAAAATTCGCTATGTTATCAGCGGCCTGGTAATATTCTTTTTCCTTGGCCTCATCGGTTACAAGCTCTTCAGCTACGTTCGCCTACGTTTCGACATTCTTGGTATCAATGTCCTTAACTGGACAGCACAAAGCGAAAACATTTATCAAAATAAAGGAGGGTTCCAGATTATACAGGGCCTGATTGCGCTAGCAAACGGAGGCATCATTGGAACAGGTATTGGCCTGGGTCACCCCACCTTTGTCCCGGTTGTCCAGTCCGATATGATCTTCACTGCCCTGGGTGAAGAGCTCGGCCTCGCCGGCGTCTTCGCTATCATAGGCATCTATCTGCTGCTCATCTACCGCGGCTTTCGTATCGCCATGGAGACAACCGATATTTTCAGTAAATTGTTGGCCTCTGGTCTGACCTCGATTTTCGCCATTCAGACCATCATCATTACCGCGGGCAATATGAAAATTCTTCCTTTGACCGGTATCCCTTTGCCCTTCTTGAGCTACGGCGGTAGTTCAATTATTGCCAACTACATCATCATCGGCATCCTGCTCCGTATCTCCCATAATACAGCTATGGAGCGCGAAGGACTAGCCTGATTGGTGTATCTTTGCGTTTCTGCTTGTTTCTTGACGTAACACATGCTATACTTTCTCGCAGTGTGGAAGTATAATTGTGATTTCCAGCATCACTAGGGAAGCTGCTACATGGGTCAATATCAACAATGGATGCATTATCGTGAAGTTGATGAACAGCTCCAGTCTCAATTAGAGACGCTCGAGCGAGAACTGGCGAAGTTTCAAGACTGTGCCCAATCTGAAGCACAACTTGATCAGCCATCACAAGATGCCGTCTCCCCAGAAATGCGGTCTTCAGAGAAACTAGCACTCGAGAATAGACTGCTCACAGACAACAAATTAATACGCGCCCTTGCAGACAGCTTTAACGGTCAATTGCCAGCGCAAGCCATCGAGCACGCCAACCATCCAGCATCAAATGCGCCCGCTGAAACAATCTCATCCGCGCTCTTTGCCTGGAGTAACTTACCGAATTTTGATACGCCCGAAATGCTCATGGAACCGCAAGTAACCAGTTCGCAACAGCTCAACCCTGATCCCGCACAGCCGCTCCCGCCTATTTCCCATCAAGAGATGGCGCTGCTGCCAGATGATATGAGCTCCTTCATCGATGAGCATTCACTGACCGACCCACAAGTCGAACTGCCGTGGTGGCTGCGCAATGTTGCGGTCGCCTCGAGAATCAATTATGCTAATGGGCCGATCGACCAGGAGAGCATCCGCACCAATCGCCTTGTACAACGCTGGCTAGAACGTTGGGGGCAACAGCCCCCGCCACAAAATAGTCGTGGGGAGGACAATCATGAGTAATGTGCCAGGACAATACACCCCCGACGAGATCAATCACGTTTTTGCGCATCTTCAGCCACACGACGTCGAGCAGTTTTATGCCGTTTATCAACAGTGGCTGCGCCAAAGCACCATAGCAAACCTGCAAGCACAGATCGAATCCCTGCGCAATCAGATCGCAGAAAATAACCTGCGTATTCAACAAGTGCAACCTTCATCGATCGCTCTCTCCATCATCGCCCGCCTCCAGTCCAATGGTGTAACCGACCTGAATCTCCTGGATCGTATGTTGGATCGAGGTGAAGCGTGGCTCAATAGCGCCATGCAACATCTTGACTACTGCGAGCTATTTGATTTCATTCGCGGTAATTACGCAGAGTGGTGCGAGCATGCATTAGAAGGCGCCTACGATTGGATTGACTCGATGCAGGAGTTTGATGTCGCTGATGTTGCTAACAATGACAAAATACCGACAGCATCAATGACCGGGTCGACATCCACCGGCATCGCAAGCTCCCAACCAGGTGAACCGCTCAACGAAGCCACCGAGGAAATATTCCTCCAGAAATTGATGAGCGAGGAAGATGTGTCACTTCTGGACACGTCGCTGGAAACCAGCATGATATCATCTACCACACAAGAAGAGACCCCCATCACTCCTACCCCCCTCGAAGACCAGGACACTGCGCATATGCAAGCTACCGGCCCTCGTGCCGCACAATCCGTCTCAGAACATTCGATCGAGGCACTTTCGCCCCAGGAAGTACCTGCGTCGTCGTCAGTAGATGTTACCGGACCAACTCAGGTTCCACTTGATGAACCATCATCTATGGATTCAGACAGCGCTTCAATTTCTCATACCCCTGTCGAGGAAACTTCCGCGCCGGTTGAAAACACCTCCTCTGACACAGTTGGCACCGCCGGGACTTCTGCCACCCCCCACCTTCCGCTTGAACAACCCGCAACCACCGAACCAGAAGAAGTCGAACACGAAGCAGTCGTATCTTCTGATGAAGTCATCGTTTCTCCCGATACTCCTGCGTTAGAAGAGGCTACGGCTCCATCGATACCTGCGGTCACGCCTCCTAAGGGGATCAGCGATGCCTCTACCATTCCTGTAATCCCCGCTGTGGAGGCGACCCCATCTAAGAACACAGAGCCCGCAGGGCCAACAGCGCGATCACCGCGCAAGCGCAACTTCCTGCAGCGGCTCTTCAGCATCTTCTCCCGTCGCAAACCAAACAAATAGAATGTGGACTGTGTTTGCCGCCTGGTATCGCCTTTCCCCCAATTCGTTCCGACACAAAAAATTACTGCCTCGCGACCAAATATCGCGAGGCCACCATCATCAACCAGCGCAAAAACAATCAAAATGCTAATGCAATGTAGTCATATCCGAAATGTCAGGCTTAGGCTTAGACCCCTGCATTCCTGGCATCGGCACAGCAGATGCCACTCCCGGCGGTGCAGCAGCTGAAACCGGCTTAGCCTTTCCCATCTCCTCTACCTTCGCACGCAACCTCTTTAATTCACGTGTATCTCGTGAGGCGGTCGCCGCCGCGATCAGAAAAAGCATCACAGCCCCCAGCAAATACGTTAACAAGAGCAGCCACCCGATAGGCAGCGGTGGCGTATGCCAGATAATCAACGACAATGAAACATCATTGAGAAAATTAGCAAAAGCCAGCACAGCCAATCCCGTAGTCACGAGAGCGAAAAGAACGATCGCCACATACAGCATCGCAATCCCCTCCAAATATTCAAGTTACCGATGTACATAAAGAACACAACACTTAACCTTTCTCCTACCCATCACCCATCCCCACTTTCTTAACATGCAAGTGCAGGACCGACCCCTGCCCAGCCACTGACCCCTTGACAATATCGCCCTCCCGTCATACGATGCATTAGAACATTAGCTCATAATACCTGTAACATTCTGGATGATAGATATGGCAAAAGGTAACCTTGACCGCGGTGAACGCAACCGCTCAATCGTCCTTTCCACACAAGAAATGCAAATATACCGTTCTCGCCTCCTACGCCTGGACAAACCTGTGCCTATTGATATAATCACTAATACTACCATTAATCAGGACATTTTTCACCTGTTGCCGCTATTACCGGACCATAGCATAGATTTGCTTTTTATTGATCCACCATACAATATCACAAAATCGTTCAATAGTACTGTTTTTAGGAAAAGAGGTTTAGACGAATATGCCTCCTGGTTCACTTCATTCATCGCTCAGTTCAGCAGACTCCTGAAGCCCACAGCGTCCATCTACGTATGTGCAGATTGGCGCTCCTCTGCCGCAATCCATTACGCTCTGGAGCGCTACTTCATTGTCCGTAACCGCATTACCTGGGAACGCGAAAAGGGCCGTGGCGCCATGACTAACTGGAAAAACTGCTCCGAGGATATCTGGTTCTGCACAGTATCAGATAATTATACGTTTAATGTCGATGCGGTCAAACTCAAACGCAGGGTTCTCGCCCCTTATAAAGATTCTAGTGGCAACCCGAAGGACTGGGAAGAGACAGAAGCCGGCGATTTTCGTTTAACCTGTCCGTCAAACATATGGACGGATATGACCGTTCCATTCTGGTCGATGCCCGAAAACACCGATCACCCGACGCAAAAACCGGAAAAACTGCTGGCTAAATTGATCCTCGCCAGTTCGCTTCCTGGTCAACTCGTCTTTGACCCATTTCTCGGCTCTGGTACCACCTCCGTTGTAGCGAAAAAATTGGCGCGCGCGTATGTCGGCGTTGAATTCGACGAGACATACTGCTGCCTCGCGCAGAAAAGACTTGACCTGGCTGAAAAAGATAGTACAATTCAAGGCTACACACAGGGTGTCTTTTGGGAACGAAATGCCCTTTTCGGGGAGAAGATAAAACGTGTTATTTAAAGACTATGAGCAAGAAAACCTGGTTCACAGCCCTATACGCACGCAATACCTGCGTATAAAAGAACAAAATCCTGACGCCATCCTCTTTTTTCGCATGGGCGACTTCTTTGAGTTGTTCGATGACGATGCCGAGATTGTTGCCCGCGAGCTGGAAATAGCCCTCACCCGGCGTGACTTTGGTCGCGGTGAAAAATCACCTATGGCGGGCATACCGCATCATGCCGTCGATGGCTATATCGCGCGTTTAGTCAGCAAGGGTTACCGCGTCGCCGTCTGCGAACAGACAAGCGATCCCGCCCTCTCCAAAGGGCTGGTTGACCGCGAAGTGATCCGCATCGTCACGCCCGGCACCGTCATTGACCCCGCTATGCTGGCCGCCAAGCGCAATAACTTCCTCGCGGGTGTCGTCACTGGACGCGATGCCGTTGGCATCGCCTACGTCGATATCACTACTGGCGAATTCGCCGTGACACAGTTCAGTACCCCCGAGCCTGAACTCGCCCTCCAACAAGAACTTGCCCGCGTTGGACCAGCCGAAGTGATTATCGAAGCGCATTATAGTCGCCTCGGTAGCCGCAAGCGGCGCTGGTTGGCAACAGTAATGAATGAAAAGCAGGTCACGAAAATCGGCAGCAACGGTAACGCCAACGCCGAAATCCCCGACCTCGATGAGGAGGACGAGGATGACATTGCCCCGCTCACGAAGCTACTCACCGGCGTCGCGGGACACGTCACTCCCTATGACGCTCGTTATTTCACCGAGGATGACGCCCGCCACCGCCTGCTCACACACTTCGAAGTCGCCTCCCTGGAAGGTTTCGGCTGTGCCCACCTCCCCCACGCCATCCGTGCCGCGGGTGCGGTCCTTGCCTATCTACAAGAGACACAAAAGGGCCTCTTGCAGCACCTCACCGCACTGGAGACCTATTATACTAATGGCTTTATGACGCTCGACACCCACACGCGCCGCAACCTTGAACTCTTTGAGACCGGGCGCAGCGGCTCCGTCAAAGGCTCGTTGCTGTGGGTCCTCGACAAGACGCGCAGTCCTATGGGGGGGCGCTTGATGCGCCGCTGGATCAGCCAGCCGCTGCTCGATATCTCTATCCTTGAACAGCGACAGCAGGTTATCAGCGAACTGCTTGGCAATACGCTCTTACAGGCGCGACTGGTAGAAGCCCTCAAAAAGGCCGGTGACATCGAACGTCTCACAAATCGTGTGCGCCAGCGTATCGCTTCGCCTCGTGACCTGGTAGCGCTGGCAAGTGGCCTGCGCGCCGCTGACGAGGTGCGCTCCTCGCTGCCTGAAAACGCGGCAGTACAAATGCCATCCCTTGTACAAATTATGCGGCGACTCTCCAACAACGACGACATCATTACACTCATCGAAAGCGCCATTGTCGATGAACCGCCCCTCAGCACATCCGAGGGAGGCGTCATTCGCCCTGGCTTCAACGACGAGCTTGACCAGATCAAACACGCGTCAAAAGATGGGCAAAAGTGGATGGCCGAGTTGGAGCAGCGCGAGCGGCGACGCACCGGCATCAATAACCTCAAAGTCGGCTACAACAAAGGCCCCGGCTACTATATCGAGGTCACTAACGCCAACGCGAGCCGCGTCCCCGCTAACTATATTCGCAAACAGACCCTCACTAACAGTGAGCGCTACATCACGCCCGACCTGAAAGAATATGAGACCCTCATCCTCAACGCACAGGAACGCATCGGCAAGCTTGAGACTGAGCTCTTTGCCCAGTTGCGCGCCGATATCGCCATACACGCGGCTGAACAAATCCTCGACACCGCCCACGCCATCGCCGAAATAGATGTCTATCTCAGCCTTGCCCAGGTTGCCGCCCAGCACAACTACTGCCGTCCACAGCTCAACGAGAGTGATACTATCCACATCGTGGCCGGACGCCATCCCGTCGTAGAACAGGCCCAGGCAGATACTCCTTTCATTCCCAATGATACCAATCTCTCCAATTCTGAAGCGCAAATCTGCATCATCACAGGACCCAACATGGCGGGTAAATCAACCTATTTACGCCAGGTGGCCTTGATCACGCTTATGGCCCAGATCGGCAGCTACGTTCCCGCCGAAACCGCCACCATCGGCATGGTAGACCGCATCTTTACGCGCATTGGCGCACAGGACGACCTGGCGACGGGCCAGAGCACCTTTATGGTGGAGATGGTCGAAACCGCCAACATCCTCCACCACGCCACACCGCGCAGCCTCGTCATTCTTGATGAGATCGGCCGCGGTACCAGTACCTACGACGGCCTCTCCATCGCCCGCGCCGTCGTCGAATACCTGCACAACAATAAGCGCTGCGGCGCTCGCACTCTCTTCGCTACACATTACCACGAGCTCGTTGAGGCCGCGCAGTTGCTGCCCCGCATCCGCTGCATGAACGTAGCCGTTACCGAGGAGAGCGGAAAAATCGTCTTCCTGCGTAAAATCGTGCCAGGAGGTGCAGACAGAAGCTACGGCGTCCACGTCGCCCAACTCGCCGGTATCCCACGCCCGGTCATCCACCGTGCCGAAGAGATCCTTGAAGAGCTGGAACAGAAAGGAGACGCCCGGGCGCGGCGCAAAGCCATGAAAGACATGACCATGCCCGTCGCATGGCAAATGACCCTCCTCGCCTCCGACCAGCACCCCCTCGTCGAAGAGCTCAAAACAATTGCGATTGACGAGTTGTCACCCATCGAGGCCATCAACAAACTCTATGAATTGCAAAGAAAGGCCAAAAGAGGCTCGTAGGACTTCGAAAGAGAACCTGATAAATCTATCGCTCTGGCTGGTCTTCATCGCCCTCGTCGCCATCTTCGTGCTCGTTCTCACCACTGTGGCCAGTGTCCCCTTGCGCCCATCACTCGGCCAGACCCTCCGCCTCAACGAAGACTGATCAATTGGCATGTTCTCACGCTTCGTTCTCTACTTGCTACTTCTACGAAAATCCTGTACAATGTTGTTTGTTACTTTGGTACATTGGTAACATCGACACACTATTCCTGGTGATCGCCAAAAAGGAGTAAACATGAGCAAACCAGAAAAAGATCTTGCAGTAGAACGAGTTCAAACCGGCATGAGAATGGAGAAGCGCATGGTCAAGGTACTAAAAGCGCTGGCTGAGTACCTGGATATCTCGCTAGGCGACCTGCTTGAAGGCATTGTACTCCACGCCTTTGAGGGTCAATCCCCTTTCAGCGCCCAGACACTCCAGCAAATCGCCCGTCTCAAAGAGGTCTATGGTATGGATTACGGCCAGGAGGCCAGCCATCACTTGAAGGAAAGTTCATCTGCTCAAAAGGAGGGAGAAAGCGATGCGCTTTAGCATATTCTCGGTATTGGATTATTACGCAGATGGTTCGCGCACGATCGCTGCTTACTACGAGCAACTCCTCGATCAAATTGCCTATGCTGACCAACTCAGTTTTGATGCTTACTGGATCGGTGAACATCATGGGCATCTCACTCCACACCATGCACTGGTCTGTCCGCATCCAGCCATTCTGTTGACTGCCGCCGCTCAGCGTACCAGGCGCATCGGCCTGAACACAGCCGTTGCCAATCTGTCGCTGCGCCATCCATTGCTCATCGCCGAGGACTATGCTCTGGTCGATCTGCTCAGCCAGGGGCGATTGGGTCTGGGCATTGGGCGAGGCACCTTCTCACACGAGTACGCCGCCTTTGGCCAGAGCCCCGAAGAGAGCCGGGGCCGGTTCGAGGAAAGCTGGGAGATCATCCAGCGAGCCTGGCGTGGGGAAACGGTGACGTTCGAAGGCCGCTACTACCACATTGACGGGGTGAAGATCAATGTACTACCAGTGCAGAAGCCCATGCCACGCTACTGGTTCTCAGCCGTGAGTCGAGAGTCGTTTGCCATGCGGGGTCGCGCCGCTCAGCCCATTATTAATTTGCCCCACCTGACAGCTGATAGTCTGCAAACACTGGCGCAATTGGTGGAAAATTATCACCAGCACTACCTGGCAGTAGGAGGAGATGCCAACCGGTACGAACTCCCGCTCATCTTTTATACCTGCGTAGCCCCAACACGAGATGAGGCCCAGCATGAGGGTCGAGATGCCTTGCAGCGCTACCTCGTCCACCAGCACCACGATGCTGGCAGTCACATTCATCACAAAATGCACCAGTTTGAGGAACGCAACCAGTTGTTTTTTGGCACACCAGGCGATCTGATTCACTTGATCAAGCAATATCAAGCCAGTATTGATAACAGGCATTTCGTTTTCTGGCTGGACTTCGGTGGAATGAAGCCCAAATCCGTTCATCGCTCGACGCAACTGTTGGCACGAGAAGTCATCCCTCATTTTAATTAATTTGTATTCTTCTCCATTAAGGTGCTATCATGAAGTAATACATACACACATTGAATGTGTCAGGAAGTCCTTGGTAATCGTGTTAATTACAAGAAGCTAGTATAACGTAACAAAAGATAGCAAGATGGACAAAGTAAAGGGATCGCCTGCCGTGGCGATCCCAGGAGGAGAAATCACATGGCCAATCCATTGCTACAACTCAAAGCACTGGGACAGAGCGTCTGGTACGATAACATTGATCGCTCACAACTCGTTTCCGGCCAGTTCAAGCGTTTGCTGGACGAGGACGGCATCTGTGGCGTCACCGCCAACCCCACCATTTTCGAGAAGTCGATTAGCTCCGGTCACGCCTACGATGAGCAAATTAACCAGCTTATCAGAGAGGGCAAGAGTACCAGTGAAATCTACGAAGCCCTGATCATTCAGGATATTCGTATAGTAGCCGACATACTCCGCCCTATCTACGACTCGGCCAATCGACAGGACGGTTTAGTCAGCCTCGAAGTCTCGCCCGACCTGGCACACGACACCGAGGGAACGCTCTCAGAAGTACGCCGGTTCTGGAAAATGGTTGATCGACCCAACTTGATGATCAAGATACCCGGAACCCCGGAAGGTATTCCCGCCGTTCGCCAGGCCCTGACCGAGGGCATCAACGTCAACATCACGCTTATCTTCTCGATCAGTACCTATCGGCAGGTTGCCGAGGCGTTTATTAGCGCCCTGGAAGCTCGCCGCGCCGCTGGCGAAGATATCAGCCACATGGCCTCGGTTGCCAGCTTCTTCGTCAGCCGCGTCGATACCCTCGTTGACAAGCTGCTCGAAGACAAGGTCAAAGCCACCAGCAATACTACCGAGCAACAACACCTCAAATCACTTGAGGGCAAAGCTGCAATCGCCAACGCGCGCCTCGTGTACCAGGATTTCAAGAAAATCTTCAATACGCCCCGCTTCGCAGCGCTGAAACAGGCCGGTGCCTATGTGCAGCGTCCGCTCTGGGCCAGCACCAGTACCAAGAACCCTGCCTACCGCGACGTACTCTATGCGGAAGAACTCATTGGACCCGACACAGTGGACACTATGCCACTCGAAACCATCGAAAACTTCCGCGATCATGGCCGGGTGCGCTTAAGCATCGAGGACAACCTTGAAGAAGCCCACCAGGTTCTTGATGCCCTCGAGAAGATCGGCATCCATTACGACCAGGTAACACAACAGCTGCAGGACGAAGGCGTTCAGAAATTCGCCGATTCCTTCCACGCATTGTTTGAGGGAATTGCCGAAAAACGAAAAGCCATCGAAACACAACAAGTCAAAAGCTAATCGTTATACATAATATGCAGGGGCGACCATCGCGGTCGCCCTGGTGAGTCAGGGGTCACCCTGGAAATCGGTGGCCATACCGCGTAAACAAGTGTAAAATGAATTATTCTCTACCTGATAGTTAACTAGGAGACCGCCAATGCCTCATCGAAGTGTAGTCGAGGCTCCAAATCCCCTTCGAGAGGGGCTACGTATTAAACAAACTACAGAACCCTGTGCCATGGTTATCTTCGGTGCAACCGGAGATCTGACACATAGGAAATTGCTGCCGGCGCTCTATAATTTAGCGCTGGAGCATCCACTACCTGCAGGGTTCTCTGTAGTCGGTTTCGCCCGCCGCCCCTATACCGATGAAGAATTTCGCCAGCAGGCCCTCGAATCAATCAACGCGTATTCTCGTCAGAAACCTGTCAACCCGCAAGTCTGGGAAAACTTTGCCGCTGGTATTCGCTATTTGCAGTCAGACTTTCACAATCTGGCTGGCTATGAAAGACTGAATAACCTGCTCAATGAACTTGACCATGAGCGTGGTACCTCAGGCAATCGCATTTTTTACCTTTCAACCCCGCCCAGTCAATATCCTGAAATCATCCAGCACCTGGGTGCCGCGGGGTTGAATAAAAGCCGCAAAGGTTGGACTCGAATTATCATTGAAAAACCCTTTGGACGCGACCTCGCCTCGGCACGTGAACTGAACCGCCAAGTCGCCAGGGTCTTCCGCGAGGAACAGGTCTATCGTATCGACCACTACCTCGGCAAAGAAACCGTCCAGAATATCCTTGTTTTTCGTCTGGCTAACGGCATTTTTGAACCTGTGTGGAACCGGCGCTATGTTGATCACGTGCAGATCACCGTCGCGGAAAACCTCGGCCTGGAGGGCCGGGGCGCCTACTTCGAAGAGGCCGGGTCGATTCGCGACATGATCCAGAACCACATGCTGCAACTGCTCACGCTGGTGTCTATGGAACCCCCCATCGCCTTTGATGCCAACCCCGTTCGCGATGAAAAGGTTAAGGTCTTGCACGCCCTTCAGCCCTTAATTGGCCGCGACGTGCTCACCAACACGATTCGTGGGCAATATGGACCCGGATGGGTCGGAGGGAAACAGGTGCCCGGCTACCTGGAAGAAAACGGTGTCTCACCTACCTCGTCCACTGAAACCTTTGTCGCGATGAAAATCTTCATCGATAACTGGCGCTGGGCAGGTATCCCATTCTACCTGCGTACCGGCAAACATTTACCGAAGCGCGTCACAGAAATCGCCATTCAATTCAAACAGGCGCCTCTCATCCTCTTCAAGCGCAGTGAAGCACACGGCCAGATTGAACCAAATGTTCTGATCTTGCGCATTCAACCCGATGAGGGCATTTCACTCAAGTTTGGGGCCAAGGTACCAGGTACTGAAATGCAGATTCGCGCGGTCAACATGGATTTCTTCTATGGCTCCTCCTTTGTGCGCGAACAGCCCGAGGCATATGAGCGCTTGATCCTTGATTGCATGGTGGGAGACTCCACCCTTTTCACACGTCGCGATGAAGTCGAGGCTGCGTGGACCTTCATACAGCCCATCCTTGACGAATGGAAAAATGAACCGCGTGATACTATCTACACATACGAATCCGGTTCGTGGGGTCCACAAATTGCTGATGAGTTCATCTGGAGAGATGGGCGCCGCTGGCGCCGCCCGTAGGTTGGGCATCCTATGTGGGTGCCCTTGATGGGTACCCACATATTTTCCCCTTCCTTCCGGAGGACAGAAAACAAAAAATATTGCCCTTGACAACGTCATTATTGAAATAATACCCTAGAACAAAGTCGTTCTTGTCGATGAGGGGATACTGTAATGGAGGCAACCAATAGCCTGAAGCCACGCATACCATGGGCGGGAAAATCGGTCAACCTGGAAAACGTCGAGGAGGAACTCTCCCTTTTGTGGAAAATTTCTGCCGATAACATGCGTACCGGTCAGAATACACAGGTTCGTACCAGCATATTAAACCTTGTCATCTGCGCCCCTGACCTCGAGTCAGCGCAAAATGCCAGCAGGTTACTTCGCGACTTATCCAGTACACATCTCGCACGTGTCACGATTATCATTCTCGATCGCAGTAACACAACTTCCGCCTCTATCTCCACGTGGGTTACCCTACGCTGTTTCTCCGTAATTTCAGACTTAATGCGTCACTGCTTTGAACAAACGACGATCCTGGCAACAGGCTCCGCCGTTCGTTCTATCGGCAACATTATGCAACCTCTGCTCAAACCCGACTTACCGATCTATCTCTGGTGGGTAGGTGAACCACCTGGCGACGACCCCACCTTTCTCAAACTTGTAGAAATCAGCAACAGGGTCATCGTCGATTCGACCAGTTTCTTCAACCCGGAGCAAGATATTCTTACCCTGTCATTGCTGCACCAGAACTTTCCCGAATATGCTCTGAGCGACCTGAACTGGGGCCGTATCACACCATGGCGAGAATTGGTTGTGCAGTTCTTCGATGTGCTGGAATACAGGCAATACCTGTCAGGTATCACCTCCATAGAGATCGAACACGCTGCCGCCCCGTTCGCGTCTCCTACACGTACCGAGCTAGGGGATGTCTCACCCAACCCTTCCTGTGCCTTTCTACTCGCGGGTTGGCTGAAAGCGCGCCTGAACTGGTCTCTCGTGGCAGACTCTAGAGAAAACGTTCGCGACACCCCCAGCGGCACATACCACTGGCAAATGGCGCCTGCAACCGTCCCGCAAACCACCCGCGCGCTCGGTTCCACACGCATCAAAACAGGCAAACTGGCCGTGACACATCATGCAAGTATTGATATTCGCCCCCAGATCCGGTCAAACATGCGGCCAGGCTCGATCTGTCTTGTACGCCTGATCAGTCAAATCGAGGGGAAACAGGCTACATTTACTATTGATCGGGAAGGTGACCCAAACCTTGTCCTCACCTCAGTCTTGCTTCCGCAGGAGACACGACCAGATCGCACTGTGATCCTGGCCGCTGCCCACAAAGAGAGCGAGCTGTTACATGATGAACTGGAAATCATGGGACACGATTACCTCTTTGAGCAAACGCTTGTGGAGATGGCCGAATTATTAGGCTAGCCAACACCTATCGTAGGAGAAATTCATCTATGCAGATTGGAATATATCCCGATATCAATTCTCTGAGTCACGAGGCCGCGCAGATCATAGTACGCCTTGCCAATGAAGCGACCGTCACCCGCGGTCGCTTCAGCATCGCCCTTTCCGGTGGCTCAACTCCTAAAGCGCTCTTCGGTCTCATCGCCACAGAGCCGTACCTCGGCCAGATCAACTGGCCATCCGTTGAAATCTTCTGGGCAGATGAACGCTGTGTCCCACCCGATGATGCGGAAAGCAACTATGCCATGGCCAAAGAAGTATTGCTCAGCAAAATACCCATCCAGCCACGCCAGGTCCATCGTATGCCTGCCGAAAAAGCCGACCGCGACGCAGCCGCTCAGGAATACACCCTCGAAATGCAGCGCGTCTTCGGTACCAACGGCATACCAGCTTTTGACTTGATCCAGCTCGGCATGGGGCCAGAAGGACACACAGCGTCGCTCTTCCCGCACCAGCCAGCGCTGCACGAGCAACGGCGGCTGGTCATGCCCGTCAGTGTACCTAAACCCCCTCCGCTGCGCCTGACCTTCACCCCTCCTATCTTAAACGCGCCCAGGCATGTTCTCTTCCTGGTAACAGGCAGCGAAAAAGCCGACGCCGTCCAGGCCGTCCTCGAGGGCCCGTATCAACCAGATGAGTATCCCGCCCAGATCGTCCGCCCAACCAACGGCGAAGTAACCTGGATGCTAGACACAGCAGCAGCCGGAAAGCTAACACAAAAATGACTCGGAGTGATTTGCCTATCTGGCCTATCCCTGATGCCCAAAACGATAAATTTCACGTATCTAAACCGTCTCGCAGGACACCCTGAACATCAAGGAAGGTATTCAACCATGATCGGACTCGTTCCATCAATATTATCCGCCGACTTCACACGCCTGGGCGATCAGGTACGTGAAGCCGACGCTGCAGGCGCTGAACGCATCCAGATCGACATCATGGACGGCCACTTCGTTCCCAACATCACCATGGGGCCACTCATCGTCGAAGCCGTCCGCCGATGCACCAAACTCACCCTCGAAGCCCACCTGATGATCACCAACCCGCAACAATACATCGAGGACTTCGCCAAAGCCGGCGCGGACGTCATCATCGTACATCAGGAGGTCTCACCACACCTCCACCGCATCATCCAACAAATAAAATCCGCGGGAAAACAGGCTGCCGTAGCCCTCACTCCATCAACGCCCGTTTTCATGCTCGAAGATGTACTCTCTTTACTCGATATGGTACTCATCATGACCGTCAACCCGGGCTTCGGCGGCCAGGACTTTATCCCCGAGACCCTCCCTAAAATCACGCGCATCCGGCAAATGATTACCCAACGCAACCTCCAATGCGATGTTGAGGTAGATGGGGGCATCCATGAAGCCACGGCGCGACAGGTTGTGCAGGCCGGAGCAAATTTACTTGTCACCGGTTCCGCCGTCTTCAACCAGCACGAGAGCGTAGCCCAGGCAATGGAGCGATTACGTCGCTCCATTTAAATACAACGCCGCAACGGATGAAAGGGGTTCCAATGACTAGTGGTGACCTGCTCGGGCTACTCTTCTCCTACGGTTACGCTTTCTCACTTCTCCTGATCATCGAGGCTATTCGGCGTTGGCGCAACTACTCCCCGGACTTCACGCGCAAAATCATCCACATTGGTGCGGGCATGTGGATCTGGGGCATCCTGCTCCTCTTCGATCACTGGTACCTGGCAATCATCCCCACCGCGACCTTCGTTCTTTTCAATGCCATTTTCCTGCGCTACCATGTCTTCAGTGCTATGGACCCCAAAGAAGGAGCTACACCTGGCACCGTCTATTTCGCTCTCTCGTGTACGCTCCTCTTAGCCTTCTTCCACCATGGCTGGGAACAAGGGTTCCCTCGGGGATTAGAGTATTATGCCATGGCTGGCATCATGGCTATGACCTGGGGTGACGCCTTCTCCGCTATCATCGGCAGGCGTTTTGGCAAGCACAGCTATACCCTTTTCGGCAGCAAACGAACCATTGAAGGCTCACTCGCAGGTTTCATCTTCACCCTCGTCTCTGTCGCTATCACGCTCTACATCCTCTCGCCACTGAGCATATTATTGGTAATGATAGGAGCACTGGTAGCGGCCATCGTGGGAACCCTTCTGGAAGCCATCTCGCCTCTAGGTACTGATAATCTGACGGTACCCATCGGTGTGGCCCTGGTATTATTCTTCTTGGGGTTGTAGCAATTCTGAGTTCAGACAATGAGAAAGGTGATATTTCCACTTTATGCATAACGACATCACCGATATCCCCGGCATTCGCGTAGGCCACGACACCAACCTTGAAGCTGGCACTGGCTGCACCGTCATTCTCTGCGACACACCAGCAGTTGGTGGCGTCGATGTGCGCGGCGGCGCTCCTGCCACTCGCGAAACAGATCTACTGCACCCATTACACATGGTAGAAGAGGTCCACGCCATTGTCCTGACCGGCGGCAGCGCCTTTGGACTCGATGCCGCTGGTGGTGTCATGCGCTATCTTGAAGAACACAGCATTGGCATCGACGTCGGCGTTGCGAAAGTACCTATCGTGCCTGCAGCCGCTATTCTCGACCTCGGTTTTGGCTCTGCCAGCGTTCGCCCCGATGCCGCCGCCGGATACCGCGCTTGTGAACAAGCCACCGCTGAAGCCATACCTCAGGGCAACATAGGTGCAGGAACTGGAGCTACCGTCGGAAAGCTCCTCGGCCCCGGCTTCATGATGAAAGGTGGGCTTGGCTCGGCCAGCACGCGTATGGACGACGGCACTCTCGTTGGCGCCATCGTCGTGGTCAACGCGCTCGGCGATGTGATCGATCCACAAACTCAGCAGGTCATTGCTGGCGCACGAAACCCCCTGGGTGGCTTCATCGCTTCCAACCCCTTCGACAACACAACCATCGCGATCATTGCCACAAGCGCAAATCTCCCCAAGGACGCCACCAATAAGATCGCGCAAATGGCACACGACGGCATAGCACAGGTCATTCGGCCTGCGCATACCATGTTTGATGGCGATACTGTCTTCGCGCTTGCTCTGGGAACAGCATTACAGACAAAAGAGGCTGCAACAACTGCATCACAGGTGAGTATGATAGGTGCAACGGCGGCTGCCACCTTAGCCAGGGCCATCCTCAACGCCGTGCGTAATGCCACCGCATTACACGGCGTGCCAGCGGCACAAACCTAGACTACACCTGGGCGCAAACTCACTCCCAGGCTGTTCTCATTCTCACCACCGTAGCCATACCTGGCGCTCGAAGGGAAAAATGTTCGCACACGCTTATTCAGGGCTGCAACATCACAAACAGTACAACGCCTCCACTAATGAGCATCAGTACTAAACATACTAAAACGATCAGCAAAAAGGCATAGCTGCGAGGAACACCCGATGTGTTAGGAGGTAATTTCTCGGTTGGTCGTCGCTCATACAAGGAAGGTAATTCACGTTTTGCCGTTAAGGTCTTTAAACCACCCGTAGCCAGATCCCATGTGTGAGTTGCAAAATCTATAGTGCGTTCATAATCCATATCCCATGAGGGCCCAACATTTGACAGATCCGGAGATGGTGTTGTGGGTTGAATAGGAGTTAGAGGAGGAGTAGGAGTCATCGAGTGGGTAGGGGCAGGAGTAGGGAAAGTTGCTTCTGGATGATAAAATGGGTACCTCGAAGAATGGGCATCAGATGTTGGCAATGTCACAGCTTTTCTCCGCTAGGGGATCATTTAGACCAACCGCATCTCAAAGAAACAGTATACAGTGCACGCGCTACAGGCTCTCAACTTTATTACTCTCTATTGTAGTCAACGAACGGAAAGAATCAAGGTAACGGGGACTATTGTGGGATGTACTCAACAGTGGATATACCCAAAAAAGAAAGTTGGTGCCCGACCCTGGACTAACCCTGCTTCAACAAATCCAAAAAAGCCTTGAGCATGCGCGCCGTCGCCCCCCATATTCGATACGGCCCGAAATCATAAAAATATATCGTGCGCGTCTGCCCTTCACGAGTCCACTCCTCAGTATGATAAATAGACTCGTCAGTGAGACGCTTGAGCGGAGCGAGAATAATTTCGGTGACCTCGCTCGCTTGCAACTGCACCATCCCTATTCCATTATGTAAAAATGCCACCACCGGAATAATCAGGTAATTGCTCACCACAGTAAACACCGGTTCAAGCACACCTAATACCTCCACCCCTGACGGATCTAACCCGATTTCTTCCTCCGCCTCCCGCAGGGCTGCCTTCACCAGGGAGCTATCTGCCGGCTCCACTCCACCACCTGGAAAAGCAATCTCGCCACTATGTGAACGTAGTGTGGAGGCCCGGCGAATAAAAATGAGGGTCGGTTCACCTTCTCGCTCGAAAAAACCTATCAAAACTGCCGCTTTCCGGGCGAGAGGATGCAGCCCCTCGCTCGTATCCGAAAGCAGTTCAGCACGCTCAACCGGCTCTAAGCGGCGCCGCAGCACGGCTACAACATCATGTATATCGTCTACATTCATAGATTTATTTTAGCACAATCCATAGCCAGACCCATCCAGCATTTTCTCAAAGAGTAGCAACTAACATCAAACAAGTTACTGCATCGCTATGATACACGATGAAACAGAAAAACAGAACAGGATTTTACAAAAACCATGTGATGCCTTGCATTCGAGAACACCTTTTGGTATAATTAGACTATCGAGTAGGGGTATGCAAATTTTTAGGCTCTCATTGTGTTCGTACATAGGTTTCTTTGTCTGCGAGCACGTTTCGTATGACCGTCCCGTAGAGCAACAATAGAGACTCAGAAATACATTACTTATCTGAGATACAAAAAGACCGAAACGATCACCGCCTAAGCATCCTCTCTCCGATAAGCCAATGTCCATGACTATACTCCCCAGGGTCTCGGCGTGAAATCCAATCGTCGTTATCTTCCTACAAGCAAGATTTCGGTCTGAAACAACGCAGAACTTTGGCACACGACCACAAGGACCGGTAAGTGTAGGACTGGACAGGCAATAACCGTGGATCGAAGGGGGTATTTTACCCATGCAAGCACAACAGCACGGCGACCTTTCGACTATGCCAGCGGCAAATCACGAGAGCGGGCGGGTACAGACGATGTTTGAAGAAAACGACCAAGAAGGTCAAAACAACACCAGCAACAACAACCCAGAAGAGATGGAAGATTTCAATGAAATGGCTGATTTGCTCGAGAAATCAGCCAGTCCCATCAATATCAAACGCGGCGATGTGGTCGAGGGCGTAATCGTGCGTATTGACCAGGACGAAATTCTGGTCGATATTGGCCTCAAATCTGAGGGCGTCCTCTCGACAAAAGAACTTCCAGCCACCGGCTATGGTTCTTTTAACGAGCTTCACATGAATGACAAAGTCCTGGTCTACGTCATCCAACCAGAAACGCAGGATGGACACGCCCTTCTCTCACTGAAACGGGCAAACGCTGAGCGTCAGTGGCGCATTGCCGAGGAGCAGTATAAGAACGGCGAACTCCTCAAAGCCAGAGTGATCGACTATAACAAAGGCGGCCTGATCGTTGACGTCGCCGGCATTCGTGGCTTCGTGCCCATCTCGCAGATTCTCAACCTCAAGCGCGAAGAAGTCGCTTCCGGGGGAGAAAACCTGGAAACCGCCGCCAAACTCCAGAGCATGAAAGACAAAGAGCTCCAGCTCAAAATTATCGAGATCAATCGGGCGCGCAATCGCCTGATCCTCTCCGAGCGCCTCGCTGTCCAGGAATGGCGCCAGCGCCGTCGCGAAGAATTGCTCGATGAGCTCAAACCAGGCGAAGTCCGCAAGGGTATCGTCAGTAACCTCGCCAACTTTGGGGCCTTTGTCGACCTGGGAGGCGCCGACGGACTGGTTCATATCAGCCAGCTCGCCTGGAGCCGCGTCAATCATCCCAGTGAAGTGCTCCATGTCGGGCAAGAGGTCGAAGTCCAGGTCCTCAGCGTCGACAAAGAGAAAAAGAAAATCGCACTCTCGATCAAGCGTGCGGAAGTGGACCCCTGGACAACCGTCGAGCAGCGGTATACGCCTGGTCAGGTCGTCACAGGCGTGATTACGAAGATCGCACCCTTCGGGGCCTTTGCTCGCATCGAGGATGGCATCGAAGGACTGATCCATCTCTCGGAGCTGACGCCCGGGATGGATCCCAAACAGGTCCTCCATGAAGGGGTGCCGCTTCAACTGCGCATCCTCCGCATTGATGCGGAACGCAGGCGCTTAGGTCTCAGTCTCCGCCAGGCGGAGGAGCCAGACGCTGAAGTGTCCGCCGAACTCTCACCAGTTGGGCAGGAATCAGATACGAAAGAGACGACAGCTGCCGCGCCATCAACCCCTTCACTTGAAGAGCTGGCCGCGCATCCCGAATCTGCCACTCCATCCCTGGAGGCGACAGGGACTCAGCGGCGAAATGAAGGCAAAGGCGAGCGCCGTGATCGGGCGAATGAGAATCCGCTCCTCAGTGGTCTGGCTGCCGGTGACGCTGGAGAAACGACTGCTATGGCTGAAGCCTTCCGTGCCGCAGCACGTCAGCGCACAAAAGAAGAAACAGAGTCAGCGACAACTGAAGAACAGTCCTCGTAATTACTCTATACTGAACTGGAACTGAATGAAAAATGCTGGAAAGATTGCCGGTTTACCGACAATCCTTTCAGCATTTTCAGTTCAATTTTCTCCTTGACGCATTCCAATGTGTGAGGTATGATAACAAGCAAACGGATACACCCGCTCAGAAGAGAAAACTTCAATCACCCACTGTCTCTAAAAAGAGTAACAGAATAAACGGAGGCAACTGAAGAGAAAAGATTCTTAGCTAAGCTTACCGAACGATTTGCACATGAAAAATTGATCGCTTGACCTCCTTTCTGTATATGTACTTGTGTATAACAGCGAGGAGGTCGATTGTTTCTCGGTAAGGAGTCGCGAGTGAGCGAGTGAGTAAGTAAGCAAGTGAGCGCGTTTTATCAAACGGGAGGCAACTGTTGTATTCCTTGACGCTAAATTTTGTGTGTTGTATGATGGACTACATAGTTTACCTGAGCGACACAGAGGGACCGGTTCCACCCTCTGCCACTGAAAGGGGGGTGACAAACAGGTGAATGATAGAGATAGGTTTGACAAGTTTACTGAGCGGGCACGCAAAGTTTTAAGCCTCGCCCAGGAGGAAGCCCAACGCTTCCAGCACAACTACATCGGCACAGAGCATCTCCTTCTCGGTCTCGTACGTGAAGGCGAAGGCGTTGCCGCCAAAGTATTAAGTAATTTAGGCGTCGAACTGAACAAGGTTCGCAGCGCCGTGGAATTTATAATTGGCCGTGGAGACCGCATCGTCCTCGGTGAAATAGGTCTTACTCCGCGCGCCAAAAAAGTGATTGAGCTTGCAGTTGATGAAGCTCGTCGCTTGAATCATCATTATATTGGCACAGAACATCTTTTGTTGGGGTTAGTACGCGAAGGCGAAGGTATCGCGGCTGGCGTGCTCGAAAGCCTGGGAGTTAACCTGGAGAAGGTTCGCACACAAACCATTCAGGTGCTCAGTCAATCGGGCGCACCGCATGAGCGTGATGCCAAGCACTCGAAGACCCCCACCATTGACCAGATGGGTATCGACCTTACAGCCGCCGCTCGCGCTGGCACACTCGATCCCGTCATTGGACGCCATCAAGAAATTGAGCGCGTTATCCAGATACTTTCTCGACGCAATAAGAACAATCCTGCTCTTATTGGTGAACCCGGCGTCGGCAAAACTGCCATCGTCGAAGGATTGGCTCAACGCCTTATCGCGGGAGAAGTACCTGAAACACTGGCGAACAAACGCCTGCTCACCCTTGACGTGGGATCATTGGTAGCTGGAACCAAATACCGTGGTGAGTTTGAAGAACGTCTGAAAAAGATCATCGAAGAGATCCGCAGTAGCCGAGACTGTATTATCTTTATCGATGAAGTACATACGCTCGTCGGCGCAGGTGCGGCAGAGGGTGCAGTTGACGCTGCTAATATCCTCAAACCAGCCCTGTCTCGTGGTGAATTACAATGTATCGGTGCGACCACGCTTGATGAATATCGCAAGTATATCGAGCGCGACGCGGCTCTACAACGCCGCTTCCAGGAAGTCATCGTCCGCGAACCTACAGTTGAGGAAACTATCGAGATTCTCAAAGGTATTCGTGAACGCTATGAATCCCACCACCGTCTGACGATTACCGACGAGGCTCTCAAGGCTGCCACCGATATGGCCAGTCGCTATATCACCGATCGCTTCATGCCCGACAAAGCGATAGACCTGATCGACGAAGCTGCAAGCCGTGTCCGTATGCAGAACTCGCTTGCTCCCCTTAACCTCAAAGAGGCAATGAAGGGACTCGAATCAGTGCTCCGTGAAAAGGAAGCTGCGATCCAACAGCAGGAGTATGAACTGGCAGCAGAACTTCGTGACCGCGAAGTCAAACTGCGCGATCGCATCTCCAAGCTGGAATCTGGCTGGCACCGCGAACGTGGCACTGATAAACCGAGCGTCGGCGAAGAGGAAATCGCCCAGATTGTCTCGATGTGGACAGGCATTCCCGTAATGCGTATCGCCCAGGAGGAGTCACAACGACTGCTCCAGATGGAGGATGCGCTGCACGCTCGTGTTATTGCCCAGAATGAAGCGATTGAGAAGATCGCTCGCGCGGTTCGGCGCGCCCGCGCTGGCCTGAAGGACCCCAAACGCCCCATCGGATCATTCATCTTCATGGGACCAACGGGCGTCGGTAAGACCGAGCTTGCCAAAACGCTTGCGGAATTCATGTTCGGTAGTGAAGACGCACTGATCAAAATTGACATGTCAGAATTTATGGAACGCCACGCGGCTGCCCGCCTCGTTGGTGCACCTCCAGGATATGTTGGTTATGAAGAGGGTGGTCAGCTCACCGAGGCGGTACGCCGTAAATCCTATAGCGTGATCCTGCTCGACGAAATCGAAAAGGCTCACCCGGATGTCTTCAACATGCTGCTTCAAATCCTTGAAGACGGCAAGTTGACTGACGCCAAGGGACGCACGGTCGATTTCCGCAACACGATCGTTATCATGACATCGAATGTTGGTGCGACCCTCCTGAACAAAGAAGCCAGTATTGGTTTCCAACAGTCCAAAGACAAGGCCAGAGCCAACCAGAACGAATATGAGAGCATGAAAAGCAAGGTGCTGGGCGAACTGAAGAATACCTTCAAGCCTGAGTTCCTGAACCGTATCGATGAGGTCATCGTCTTCCATTCACTGCGAATCGAAGAAATGTACTCCATCGTCGATCTCCTGCTTAATCGCGTCCGTGCACAACTGACCGAGCAGCAGATTGAACTGATCGTGCCTCAAAGTGCCAAAGACTTCTTGCTTGATAAAGGTTTCGACGCTCAGTATGGTGCCCGTCCATTGCGCCGCACTATTCAGCGTATGGTCGAAGATCCCCTGGCGGAAGGCCTCTTACAGGGCAAGTTCCATCCAGGAGATCTGGTAGAGGCAAGCGTCGTTGATGACGACCTCGCTCTCCATGTACGCAACCGCATTGAGCAGTTGCCCGCACCTGCTACACCCGAAGCAGCACTTTCAGCTGGCGGTGGTGAAAATGGTGCCAGCGGTGAAACCGCATAGGCCTCGTAGGGATAAAATAAAGGGTAGAACAGATGAGGGGAGACAATGCAATATACCGCATTGTCTCCCCTCGTCTGTTCTAGAATTGTATTTCTCATGGCAAAAACACGTACGAAATATATCTGCCAGCAATGTGGCGGTGAACAGAGCAAATGGGTGGGAAGATGCCCCGATTGTGGAGCTTGGAACACGATGGAAGAAACAGTGGACCTTCCCCAGAGTCCAGCTCAACAACGCCGTCAAACACTGTTAGGTACATCTGCCATCGCCCAGGGTACCCAGGTTCCTCTTGTACTACCACAGATCAAACCCCTGGTACAGCAGCGCATCTCCGTGGGCTATGCAGAAATGGACCGCGTCCTTGGAGGAGGCCTGGTGGCTGGCTCACTCACACTCATCGGTGGCGAACCCGGCATTGGTAAATCTACCTTGCTCTTGCAAGTATCGGGCGCTATCGCAAAAAATGAAGGTCCTGTGCTCTATGTCTCAGGTGAAGAATCGATCGAGCAGGTGAAAATGCGAGCCGAACGCCTTGACATCACGGGAGAGCAGCTCTATCTCCTGGCCTCCATCGAGCTAGAGGTAATCGCCGAAGCCATCAATCGCTTGAAGCCATCGCTGGTTGTCGTTGATTCGATTCAAACCGTCCTTTCAAACCACCTGACGGCCGCCCCTGGCAGCATCAGCCAGGTTCGCGAATGCACACTGCAGCTTATGCAGATGGCAAAAAGTACCCATACCCCCATCTTCATCATTGGCCATGTCACCAAAGAAGGCACGGTCGCTGGCCCAAAGGCCCTGGAACACATCGCCGACGCGGTACTCTATCTCGAAGGTGAACGCTATCACACGTATCGCCTTTTACGCGGTGTCAAGAATCGTTTTGGCGCCACCCATGAAGTGGGTGTCTTCGAGATGCACGGAGAAGGGCTGTTAGAAGTTGCCAACCCGTCTGCTGTCTTCCTGGCAGACAGGGCAATCGACGCGACAGGCTCCGCAGTTGTGGTCAGCATGGAGGGCACACGGCCACTACTGGTAGAGGTGCAGGCCCTCGTCACACCCAGCAACTTTGGCAACCCACGTTGCACCACCAGTGGCATAGAACACAACCGCCTCTTGATGCTACTCGCTGTCCTTACCAAAAGGGTCGGGCTGGCCGTAGGCAATCATGACGTCTATGCGAATGTGGTCGGAGGTTTTACCCTCGAAGAACCCGCTATTGACCTGGGTGTAGCTGCTGCAATTGCCTCAAACTACCGCGAAAAACGTATTCCACCTGACATGGCTCTCATCGGTGAGGTTGGCCTGTCAGGCGAGCTGCGTCCCGTTAGCCGCCTGGCGCTTCGCGTACGTGAAGCCGCCAAGCTCGGTTTCAAACGCAGTATCATACCCGCTGCCGGGAATGGAGCACACCTCAGTAAAGAACTCGAATACTCCTCTCTTCCTGCCGATTTCAGAGTAATTACCTCTAGCTCACTTGCAGTAGCACTGGAAATTGCGCTACACTAAAGAGGAGGATGATATACATTGCACGGCAGCATTTAAGGGAAATATGGTATCTCCCTTTCCTCTTCGAATATGGAGTGCCTGCTGTTCCGCCGTTCAACGCTATTGATTCCTACATCGTAAGGGTGTATACTCCTTAAGTCGATACAGAGATTTTTTTGGTTCAACGGGTGCGTTTCATGGTTCAATACAGCAGGCTCGGGAAAATTTTCATAACGCTATTATCATTTTTGTTTTTATCATCCGCCCTGCCCGCAAGTCTTGCCTCGCAACGCATCCTACAGGTACTTATAGGCGGCTCTACCGCGTTGGAGCGCAGATCCATCATCTTCTACTCTCCTATAAGGCACCATTCTGGAGGTTGCAGGGATGTCTATCAACACAATTGCCCGCTTCGCCGGGGCGCTAGTAACTGTCGTCATCATCGCCGCTCTCCTCTTTGTAGATAGGTCTACACTACCATTTAATATTTGGTGGATTGTTGGAATTGGAGTGGGGGGAGCTTTGCTGGCCTTCGTCTTCACTCCCTATATCACCGTTGTGCCATACCGCTGGATGCGTGAAGCGGCCGCCAGCGACCTGGTCGCGGCTGTCATCGGACTCATTATTGGCCTCATCATTTCGTTCCTGATCGCTATCCCACTGGCCAATCTGCCCGGCATATTTGGCCGTATGCTTCCTTTTGTTGGAACCGTCGTATGTGGTGGCCTGGGAGTTACACTCGCAGTACAACGGAAAAACGATCTCTCCCATCTCATTCAAGCTAACTTCGCCAATCGCCGCGCCCGCGACCGTGAACGCGAGGAAGAGCGTCAGAAGGAAAAGGAGAAAGAGAGCGACAAAGAGCACGCTTCGCAGCTACAACCCGTCACACAGATTCTACTGGATACCAGCGCCATTATTGATGGGCGTATTGCCGATATCAGCCAGACAGGCTTCGTCTCCGGCGCGCTGCTGGTCCCCCGCTTCGTCCTCAACGAATTGCAACGTATCGCCGATTCGGCTGACACAATGCGCCGTAATCGCGGTAGGCGCGGGCTTGAGATGCTTAACCGCTTGCAAAAAGATACCACCGTTCCTATTGAGATCACCGATGCCGACGTGGAGGACGTGGTGGAGGTTGATGGCAAACTCGTCAAAATGGCACGCACCCTGCATTGCCCCATTATCACCAACGACTTTAACCTCAACCGTGTTGCCGAGCTGCAGGGCGTAAAAGTACTCAATATTAACGAACTGGCCAACGCCGTGAAACCTGTGCTGCTTCCAGGTGAAGATATCTTTATTAAAATCATGCAAGACGGCAAAGAACTCGGACAGGGCGTTGGTTACCTGGATGATGGCACCATGATCGTCGTTGAAGGCGGACGGCAATTTATGGGTATGACTATTGAAGTCTCTGTCACACGCGTACTGCAAACAGTCGCCGGGCGCATGATTTTCGCCCATCCTAAGCAGGGGAACAACGGCAATAGTACATCGCCTCTGCCGCCACCAAGGCCAAGATAACCCTTATGCAATATACATCGTCCGTCATCATCGTGGCCGCGGGAGCTAGCCGCCGTATGCAAGGTCGCGATAAACTCTGGATGCCACTGTCGGGACGTCTCACCCTGGCCCGCACCATCGATGTATTCGAAGGTTCTCCCATCGTCGATCGCATCATTCTGGTGCTCAATTCCGAACGTCTCAGCGATGCAGCAGCGCTTTGCGCGCAAGAAGGTTGGCAAAAAATTGCCGCGCTGGTCCCAGGTGGCCAGCGCAGGCAGGACTCGGTCTGTGCTGGTCTTGACGCACTGGCAACAATTGCGCCTGCTTGCCAATGGGTGATGATTCACGATGGAGCACGACCGCTCGTTACATCCACAATACTTGAAGCTGGCTTACAAGCAGCCCGGCAGCACCAGGCAGCCATCGCCGCCGTGCCCGTCAAAGATACCATCAAACTTGTCCAGCATGGGAACGTGAGTAACACGATAGATCGCTCGCAACTCTGGGCGATCCAGACCCCGCAGGTCTTTTCCTTTCCACTCATCCATCAAGCACACCACAGCAGCGCAGCGCAAAGCGATGTTACCGATGATGCCGCCTTGTTGGAGCAGCTAGGACAAGCGGTAAGCGTCTTTCCTGGCGACTACACAAATATCAAAATAACCACTCAAGAAGATCTGCTGCTGGCAGAAGCTTTCATACAAGGAAACCGGTTATGACTACGCGTATCGGCTTTGGCTACGACGTCCACGCTTTCACCTCGGACCGTCCACTCATCCTCGGTGGTGTAACCATCCCTTCCACACAGGGCCTCTCTGGTCATTCAGACGCAGATACAGTCATACATGCCGTCGTCGATGCCCTGCTGGGCGCGGCGGCCCTCGGCGATATCGGCACACATTTCCCCTCCAGTGACCATCGCTGGCAAAATCAGCCCAGCTCCGTTTTCCTCGACTATACCTACAATTTGTTATGTCAACATCATTGGAAAATAAGTAATATTGATGCCACTATCGTCGCTGAAGAACCCAGGCTTGCCCCCCACATAGCGTCCATGCGTATCCACCTGGCGCAGCATTTGCGCCTGGATACCGGGCAGGTAAGCGTCAAAGCCACTACTACCGATGGTCTTGGTTTCGCAGGCCGCCGCGAAGGTATCGCCTGCTACGCGGTCGCGCTCATCGAAAGTCACTAACTTTACTTTTTGAGGTATTGATCTTTCATGCCTCTTCCGATGTAAAATCATAATAAAACCATATCCTGTTGGAGAAATAATGACCTCACCAATTCACATGCTCGGTTTCGCCGGAAGCCTGCGCAAAAATTCGTATAATAGGGCCGGCTTAAAAATTGCCCAGCAGCTGGTACCAGAGGAAGCCACGCTGGAAATTGTAACGCTTGATGAAATACCTCTATACAACCAGGACTACGAAAATGACGAGCCAGCTCCAGTCCGTTCCTTCAAAGAGAAAATCCATCACGCCGATTCTCTGCTCGTCGTCACTCCCGAATATAACTACTCGATACCAGGCGTGCTGAAAAATGCCATCGACTGGGCCTCTCGACCCACGGGAAAATCAGTACTGGAAGGGAAGCCAGCAGCAATCATGGGCATCGGTGGTCGATTCGGGACCGTACGAGCCCAGCAGCACCTTCGCCAGGTCTTTCACTATCTGAACATGCCCGTACTCCTGAAGCCAGAAGTGCACGTCATGACTGCCTGGGAAAAATTCGATGATGACGGTAATCTAACAGACGACAAGACCCGTGAACAAATTCAGGCCCTGGTAGAAGCGCTGGTCCATTGGACGAAGCGCTTCACCAGCTAACAATCTACTCTTCATACAGCTTGTCCGTCTTCGCAGCCATAATAAAATCATTGCGATGTAGGCCACGGATCTTATGCGTCCACCACGTCACCGTCGTCTTGCCCCACTCGGTCAAAAGAGTGGGATGATGACCCGCTGCCTCGGCAATTTCCCCCACTTTGTTCGTGAAAGCTAGCGCTTCAACAAAATTAGGAAACGTGAAAACGCGTTCTAAGCGCTGAATGCCGTCGATCTCCACAACGCGCCATTGCGGCACTTGTGGCAGAAACTCAGCCATCTCGGCTTCCGTCACCGTCGGCTCACCTTTGCGACAGGCTACGCAGACCATTTGTTCCAGCTGCTCCATCTTTAGTTATCCTCCCTTTCATTGCAACGAAAAACCTTCCTGAAGATACTCTACCATATTTGGTGTCGCTCAAATATACTATAATGAATATAGAACATTGCCAAATATCATGGGGATATCCTACCGCGACCCTAACAACCATCCCCCTGTTATGAATAAAATCTAGAGGAGAATAAGGAAACCAGACATGAGCTACGACGAGATGCTGGTGTTTGCGGGAAGTGGCAGCCGAAAACTCACCGCGCGCATTTGCGATTACCTGCGCATTCCTCAAGGGAAGAATGAAACCCTCCATTTCTCCGACGGGAACACATTTGTGCGCATCTTGGAGAATGTGCGCGGTCGCCGAGTGTACCTGGTTCAATCCACAGTTTTTCCTGCGAACGGCAATTTTATGGAATTGCTGTTCTGGGTCGATGCCTTCAAACGCGCCGGGGCCGAGACCGTGACGGTAATCATTCCCTATTTCAGCTATGCGAAGGGAGATAAAAAAGACGAACCGCGTGTCTCTATTCGCGCCCGCGTCTGCGCCGACGCCATTGAAGCCGCGGGAGCAGACCGCGTCGTGACGATGGATTTACACGCCCCTCAGATCCAGGGCTTCTTTCACCTGCCGGTCGATAACCTGTATGCTCTCCCCGTGGTGGTTGATCGCATCCTGTCAAAGGGGCTGGAAGATATCATCGTCGTCTCGCCGGATGTCGGTTTCGCCAAACAAGCGCGCAGGTATGCCTCTCTCCTAGGCACCTCCATGGCCATCGCCGACAAAGAACGCATCGCGCACGACGAGAAAGCATCGATCTTGCAGATCATCGGCAACGTGAAAGGCAAAACTGCCGTGGTTGTGGATGACTTTACAATATCAGGTGGGACACTGGCCAGGGTTTCTGAAACGCTCATAGAGCAAGGTGCCAAAGCGGTCTACGCTGTAGTCACACATGGCGTCTTAACAGCAGGCTCAGTCGAGCGCATCGACAAAAGTCCTATCAAGCAACTGCTGATTACTGATACGGTCGAAAATCAACCTGTTACGTTTTCGCCTAAGATTGAGGTGGTGTCGGTCGCTTCTCTCTTCGCGGAGGCCATCAAGCGAATTCACAACAGAGAGAGCATCAGCGAAATGTTTTCTTGAAAAACCTGCTTGACAATTGGAGCTCCCTCTGTTCGCTCACTCTTGCTCCTCGATCCAGCGCGGCAATTCCGCTATCGACGGCAGAATCGCGTCAGGGTGCACTCGCTCTAAAAGCGGAGAATCTGCCTGGTGTTTACCTGTACAGACCAGGATACCGCGCAGACCCGCTCCTTGAGCGCCTCCAATATCGTTCTCTATATCATCGCCCACCATAATTGCTTCGTGCGCATCCACCTTGATCGAGAGCAATGCCTGCTCAAAAAATGCTTGAGCAGGCTTGCCCAGCACAATCGCCTCTTTGCCAGTCGCCACCTCTAATGCTCGCACAAATGGCCCGCTATCTAACCTCAGCCCCTCGCTTGTGCGCCAGTAGAGGTTCGTATGCATTGCTAGCAACACCGCTCCATTCATCAGCATGCGAAAGGCAGCATTCATCGCCTCGTAAGTCAGCAACTCTTCGGCTCCACCGATCACGACAACGTCTGCCTCCGACTCAACGAGTTCGATACCTGCAAAATCTGCAGCTGTATCACCTTTCGTCAATAACCAGCACCGCTTCCCTGGAAAGCGCTGGCGAATATAATTCGCTGTCGCTACTGGCGCGGTGATCAAACGCTCCTCAGTGATGGGAAGCCCGATGCCCTGTAATCGCTGTGCCAGCGTAGTGCGCGCCAGCGTCGTTGTATTCGTAACAAAGCAGGTAGGATAGCCATGCTGCTCTAACCACCTCAACACCTCCGTCGCACCCTTCAAGGGCTGCAAGCTCACATGCAAAACGCCATCGATATCGAGTAAAACACCATGAACAGGCTCCATCTAGTTATCCTTCCACCAAAAATAACAACACAGCGCGTTCACCATACAGAAAATATATAGTTCCCACATAGGAAATGCAAGGGTTTGCCACACATCACGGCAACAAAAAAATAGGAGACTCTACCCATTGCATGACCGATTCGCGGACTTCTCCGTTTGTATAAGCATGGGGAGTGATAAGAAACCCGCGAGTAAGGGCCGCGGTCCTTCGGGATAAGAGCAGCAAAGTGCTTTAGAACACCCGCATTCGGGGATTGATGAGGGATGAAGAGCCACAAGAATAGCTAACATGACATCAAGTAGTAAATGATGTTATAATAGCCGCGATGAGAGCCTTTCAGTTAGGAGTTGGCATATGAACGGTGACATGATTGGTCGTGTCATCAAAGGTAGGTATAAGCTCATAGACGAAAGAGGACGAGGCAGCTTTGCCACCGTCTACGTCGCACGCGATACAGAAAATAACCACATTTATGCAGTAAAGGTCATGCACCTTGAACTCTCAAATGATGGCGAATTACTTGCGCGCTTCCAACGAGAGGCGCATATCCACCTGAACCTCAGTGATCCTCACATCGTGCGGATCGTTGATTATGGAAACGATAACCAGATGTATTATATCGTAATGGAATACATCGATGGGCAGAACCTGAAGTACCATATGATTACTCATGGTCCGATGGAACCATTACGAGCATTGAATTACACTCGTCAGATCGCCGAGGGACTGGATGCAGCTAATAAACAGGGGGTGGTGCATCGCGATATTAAACCACAGAATATTCTTATCAGTGGAAAAGATGTGGTGAAGATCGTTGATTTTGGATTGGCGCGCAGCAGAGAAACCGTCACTCTTACACAATCCAACGTATTTATGGGCACAGCCTACTACATATCGCCAGAACAGGCAGAAAGTGGGCGTTCAGCGGACACCCGCTCTGATCTCTATTCGGTTGCAACTGTTCTGTTTGAGATGCTAACTGGTAACCCTCCTTTCGAAGGAGAAACGGCGGTAGACATCGTCATCAAACACATGAACGAAAAAGTTCCTTCCATCTGCCGCCAACGCCCCGATCTGCCTGTTGAGGTTGATATCTTCATGCAGAAGGCAATGGCGAAAGCGCCTGCAGATCGCTATGCAACGCCGCAAGAATTCATTGCAGCGCTCGATCAGTTACAGGAACGTATCCAGGCAATGCCACCAGGTAAGCGAGTCTCAGGGCCCGGATACGAACAAAAACCAGGACCGGTTGGACCTGTTATATCTCCAGCCGCTCCTCCAAAACAAGCTCGCATTGTGGTTATCTCCACTGGGCAACAGATTCCCTTAACCGGTGAGTTAATGGTTGTCGGTCGTCAGGATCCGATCCTGGGTATCTTTCCAGAGATCAACCTTGCAGACAAGACGGTTGGACGACGCCACGCCTACCTGAGGAATCAGCAGGGGGCATTTACCGTCGAAGATCTCAATGCTTTGAATAAGACTCGCTTGAATGGAATTACCTTAACACCACACGAAGAACGTACGCTCAAAGATGGCGATATTCTACGCTTTGGCAGTGTTGAGGTGCGTTTTGAATTGCGATAGTAGTGGTGTTACGTTGCACTTCATCGCATTTGATAGGATAAGCACTCGTGAATATCTGTGGGCGGCCCCGTAAACCGCTCCTACGATCAGAGGGGTGAGCGACATGACAGAGAAACTTACGTTCATACTTTTTGCTTCTACTGTTTCCAGTATTCTCATGAACCCAATTGTGATAATTGTGGCAGTTTTGGTACTTATCGTAGTCATCCTGGTGACAGCTCTCTTTCTTCTCCGCAATAGCGGAAAGAACAAGGCAGCAAAAGCCGATAGAGGCGCTCAGGCATCGGATTGGCAGCGCCAGGGACAACAGGCGAATGCGCCAGGAGCGTGGAATCAGCCCGGTGCTCAAGCCGATTGGGCACAACAACAGCAGCCCGGTGCCTGGGGCGCTCAGTCCCCTGCACAGCAGCAACCCGGTGCTTGGGGCGCTCAACAACAGCCTGCTGGCTGGGGCGCTCAGTCCCCTTCACCACAACAACCAGGTGCTTGGGGTGCTCAGTCCCCTTCACCACAACAACCAGGTGTATGGGGCGCCCAGTCCCCTGCGCAACAGCAGCCTGCCGCTAACGCCTGGGGCGCTCAGTCCTCTTCACCACAGCAACCCGGGGCATGGGGTGCCCCATCCTCTTCACCCCAGCAGCCCGCGGAATGGGGTGCCGCTCCCTCCAGCACGCCATCTGCAGGCGCGGGCATGGGAGGGAACCAACCTTCCTGGGGCCAGGATGCAACATTGAGGCCTCAAAAATCAGCACAGGACCCCTGGGGGCAGCCGCAAGCAGCGTCACAACAACAAGGCGCCTCACCATGGGGTATGCAAGGCAGTTCACCATCACAGCAACAGGCGCCCACCGGGTATGGCGGCAGCGGCTCCGGGCAATCGTGGCAACAGTCTGGACAACCTGCAGCGAGCAAAGATCCCTGGGGACAAGCTGCCCAGTCTCAGCAGGCAGCATGGGGACAGCAGCCACCCTCCTCACCACCTCCACCGGCAGCCGGCAATGCTGGAATTCCATCCTGGCAACAGGGTCCCGCACAAGGACAGGGCTTTGGTGCTCCCGGTATTCAGCCAGATGCTGCGCCAATGTTTGGTGCCAATGACAATGATAAGACGATGCTTCGTCCCAGTGGCCCACAGGGCACCCTTGGTACCGTACGTGTCGAAGAAGGCAAAGAGCCAGGAAGAGTCTACGAGGTGCGCAAAGATGAACTGAGTATCGGTCGTAGCCGCGAAAGTGATATCTTCCTTGAAGACCTGGCGGTATCAAGACTTCATGCCAAGATCGTCAACCTGGGCAATGGAAACTATGCCTTAAAAGATGAGGGCAGCGCCAATGGGACCAAAGTGAATGGTCAGTTGGTCAATAAATATCAGACCTATCCTCTCCAGGAGGGGGATAAAATACAGCTAGGGCAAACCGTCCTAGTTTTCGCCAGGCGTTAGCATTTGCAATTGAGGCGTACTTGATCGACCGAAACGAGGATGAGGAGGAAGGGCGCGGAGCGTACTTATACAGCTTCTTCGCCCACAGTATATCGTGCAACAAGACGACCTGATCGGTGTGACGCTTGGGAACTATAAAATACTGGCTCAGCTCGGCCAGGGAGGCATGGCGCGCGTCTATCGAGCGCACCAGGAGAACCTTGACCGCGAAGTTGCGGTCAAGGTTCTTCCACCATGGTTTGCTGCAGACCGAAACTTCGTTGAACGCTTCAACCTGGAGGCTCGACTTATCGCCAGGCTCTCACACCCTAATATTGTAACCGTCCATGATGCCGATGAGTACCATGGCCACCTCTACATTGTGATGCAGTTAGTCGATGGCGGAACTTTGAAACTGCGCCTGGATCAACTGCAGGCCCTCAACCAGCTGATGGATGTCCTGGAAGCCAAACGTATCTTCACGCAACTTGCCAGTGCCCTCTCTTATGCGCATGAACAGGGCATCATACATCGTGACGTGAAACCCGTGAATGTCTTGATGGATCGCGCCGGGCGGCCAATCCTCTCCGATTTTGGCATCGCGAAGGCCCTGGCTGGTAGCAAAGAATTGACTCGCCAGGGCGCCGGAGTTGGAACACCAGAATATATGTCACCTGAACAGTGCCAGGGAGGACCGGTTGACGGGCGAGCTGATATCTATGCCCTCGGCGTAATGCTCTTTGAGTCCTTGACGGGACGTCTACCCTTCATGGCAGACAACTACCCTGCCCTGGCCCACAGCCACATCTACGAGCCGCCACCCCATCCAAATGCCATCAACCCTGCCCTGGATCCCGCTGTCTCACAAGTCATCATCACTGCACTTATGAAAAATCCAGCTCACCGCTACCAACAGGCCAGTGATATGGCCGAAGCTCTTGAGCGCGCAGTACATTCGTTACCAGTTGACACTGGTCAGCGAGGTAGTGGGCCGTTAGAATACAATGATCCCAGCCGCGTCGCTACCATCCCTCTCTTTACTTGCCCCAACTGCCGGCACTTCAATAAAGCACAAACGCGCTTTTGTACCGCGTGTGGCTTCCCCCTCAATCCATGCCGCATTTGTGGCGCCCAAAACCCGGCCAATAATCGCTTTTGCTCCAAATGTGGTCAGCCACTTCACAAATATCAATAGACAAACTCGTCGGGCTGCGGGGCATTGAGGCGATCAACACTATTCCGGCGCAGTAAACCCTGGACCACCCCATGTCCACCAGGTACCTGGCTACGATTTCGCGCCAGCGGAAAACGTACTTCTGCTACAGTTCGTCCCATGCTCCCGTCCCTCCAGAGGACAAAGCGTCCTCCCAGGTCACCGATAAGATTTTTGATCAGCGAGAGGCCCAGACCCTCACTACTTTCTTCCTCACCGGGTTCCAACTGCTTCAGTTTCGTGCCCGTATCGATAACCTGCACAATGACCATGCCATCTTCCTCACGCCCACGTATCGTAACAGTTCCTTCTTTAAGGCCAACCATGCCATGTTTGATCGCGTTTGAGACCATTTCATTGAGCACAAGCGCCAGGATGGTGACCGCACGCGAAGGAATAACAATGGGACAGGGTTCCACCTCAAATGTGATGTGTTTCGCTGGAGGGCGCAGGTTGGCATTGGCAACCCCCACGATTTTCCGCGCTATATCTTCAACCTTCGCTTCACTCACATCTTCATGCGCCAGTAGATCATGGGTCGCCGCCAGCCCCTGCACGCGATTGACGCTCTCCGCGAGGGTATAACGCACTTCAGGAGATTTTGTGCGCCGGCGCTGCAAAGAAAGTATGCCCGCGACAGTAGCAAGGTTGTTTTTTACCCGGTGATGCAGCTCTCGTAATAATATAGATTTTAACTCGAGGCCACGCCGGGTCTCCTCATAGAGACGCGCATTCTCAATGGCGATTGCCGCTTCGTTCGCAAAGGTAATGACCAGCTGCATCTGTTCATGCGAGAGCGAATGGCGGTGGCTACTATAGATGCAGATACAACCAAGGACTTTTCGCTTCACCTGTAAAGGGACACATAAAACAGAATGGATTTCCGAGGAGAATCCAGGGTCCATCGAAAGAAAACAGTGTTCATCGTTCTCGAAACAATCTACAGCCATACTTGGTCGTCCCGTCAGAACCGAGCGACCGGCACAACATTGGCCAACCCCTATGTGCAACCCCTCTACCAATGCACTATTCAAACCATAGTGTGCGACAATATGCAACAACTGTTTCTCCTGGTCCAACTCGAAAATACACGATCGCTCAGCTCCTGAAAGGTGAACCGCTTGCGTAGCAATAATCTGCAGCACCTCATCCAGGTTAAGCGTCGAGGCAATGATAGAGGATACCCGATGCATGGTAGCCAGTTCATGAACTTTGCGCCGCAGCTGCTCGTCTGTCTGCTCATAGAGCCTTCCATTTTCGATATTGATGGCGACGATGCCCGCCACGACCTCAACAAAGTCCCTCTCCGCATTGCCAAAATCATGCATCTCAGTTGACTGCACACTGATAACACCTATCAGGCGCTCGGTCGTGCCAAAGAAAATAATAGGGATAGCCATTAACCCATGATAGTCCGTATTATATGTGCGTACCTCGAAAGCGAATTGCTGGTCAGACAGGGCATCACGCACGAGCAAAGGACGGCCCTTATCTGCGACCCACCCACTATAACCCTCCCCGAGTCGCAGTGTAAAATGCATCCCCCCCAATGGGCGCGGTCCGTTAGTAGCGCGTAGAGTGAGCAGGCGTTGGAGTTCATCGTAGAAAAAGATCGTACAAAGGTCAGCCTTCAATTCCTCCGCCACGACCTTTGTGATCACTTCAAGCGTCTGATCCAGGTCCATCGTGGAATTACTGACGCCGTTAATACGCTGTAGTGCTAGAAAACGCTGTTCAATCTGCATTGCCAACGCGTTTCGCTCAAGGGTAACCTGGTCAATTGCGCCCTGATAGCCACGTGTGAGGGACAGCATAGCGCGAGACTGCACTTGAAACAAACGGGAAGTCGCCTCGACCTGTAGTCTCGGCCTCTCATCCTCTGAAGCTACAGGAACTTGTTTGAAGAGGTCGTTTAACTCGAACGCCAGTGCATCGACATAGCGCTGCAACGCTTGTAGCCGCACATCTAACTTACCGCCCTGTTTCGCAAGCCAGTGACCAGATTGCTCAAAACGAGCGAAAAGCGTGGGGTCATCATCGTCGATGAGAGCTTCAAGTAACAACCAGGCATCACTACCTTCTTCCGGCCCTTCAATATCACCTGAAGCATTTTGTAAGCTGACTCTCAATCTGGCTATGTGTTGCGCCAGTACCCGGTCTACCTCGCTGCTCTGTATCACGACATTCCTGCTCTATTAACTAACCTGATTCTTGTGGAGTCGCGGTGCTGTAGCCTGCGGCTGCCAACCCGGCAACCCTACAAATAGCTGCATGTCGCCTTTTACGGCGAAAAAACGTATACATGGGTTTAACCAACTCTACAACGTACAATCTCATTGTAGATTGGCTAGAAAACTATGTCAAGCACATGTATCAACCAGGCACTATTTGAATGAACGCTTGCCCTGCCGGGTTGCGCTGCGTCTCGCTTTTCTTCCTGCCGCCACAAGCAGCACTAGCCAATTTAGGAAACTCATACTTACTATACCAACAGTCATACGTTGTGAAAAGTAATGACACGATTGTGTACAGAATAAGTCCATCAACTATAAAGGAACGCCTGGCGACTCCACCGCCCAAAAAAAACAACGTAAACGCGCGAACGCAGCGTATTAAAATAGGAAAATAACATCTTGGCAGGAAAACAGAACCATGGTATGCTAGCACTACCTTATTAAACTACCCGTATTCCTTCTAATAGGAGGACCGGGCAAGACTAGCAAACTTTTTCAGGAGGACTCAGCATGAATTGTACTACGTGTGGTGCAAATCTTCCACCAGGCGCAACAGCCTGTCCTTTATGTGGCACACCTACCCCTTATAATGCGGGCAGACCGGGCAGTTCACCACAATATGATCCTACAGTTGCCGTACCACAAGCTGGTCCTGGCGGCTCACCACACCAGGATCCCACCTTGCCCGCACAGCCATACGGTGGAACGCCGCCCCCGCCATCGACGGCCTACGGCTCCCCAGGTTACGGGACGCCACCTCCGCCGCCCAATCCCTATGAAACGCCCTCCTACAATGCGCCTCCCCAGCAGCAAAACTACTACGGAGCTCCTCCTCAGCAACAGGGTGGCTATGTCGTTCCTCCACCGCAGCAAGGGGGAATGTATGGCACACCCCAACCGCCCAGGCGACGCAGCAGACTCGGCTTGATTCTCGGCATCATCGCCCTCGTGCTCATCGTTGCCTGTGCTGGCATCTCTTTCGCTGTCTACCAGGGCGTAAAACAAGCCGGCAACACAGTAATCTCCTCAAATGCCACTTCCACAGCTGAAGCAAATGCGACAAGCACATCATCAGCGACGACGCCAACCACGTCGACAAATACCACACCCACCACATCTACCTCGGGAAACACCGGCCCATCAGGTACCACTATTGATCCTACCGCCGCCGGCATCATTACCAATACCAAAATGGCCAGCGCCGTCGATAGCAACTATAACCCTACCAAAGTAACAGACACATTTGTCACGAAGCAGACCATCTATGCCACCTTCAAAATAGATACGAACGCACCGGATGGCTATGTACAGGGTAAGTGGTATGCCGATGGGAAATACGCCTTCTCCAGCAAAGCTCTCGCCGTCAAAGGAGACTTCCTCGGCTATCTCTCAGCCGAATACAATATTGCAACCCAGGGAGCAGTTGAATTGTACTGGTGTACTCAATCCAACTGTAGCGACGGCAAACTCGCAGATGTCGCCAATTTCACTGTCACAACATCCGGCATGCATCTGACGCAGCCGCCAGCTCTCGCTTTCATGGATATCAACCGGCCATAGCACAATAATCCGACTGCCCCTAAATCATCTTTGTGCGGCATGAACTGGCCCCGGCTTTGCCGGGGCCACATTAATAGTCTTGAGACCAACGATACACGCGTTGGTGCGTGGCAGTGGTATGCTATCACCTCTCCGCGTTCTTGTGCACACGATCGAGTATTGTCGCAAGATGCACACGTTCTTCCACGGACAATGGTTGTAATGGCGCCCGTGGAGGACCACCATAGCCAAACCTAATTTCGAGTGCGGCCTTCAGACCGGCAACACTGTAGGTGGTGGTAACAGCAGTATTGGCGGGAACAAGTCTTGCCTGCAAGCTTCTTGCCTCTTCCAATCGTCCGGCAAAAAAGAGTTCCTGCACGCGACAGACCTCGCGGGGAAAGATATTGGCCAGCGCGGCAACGGCTCCCACCGCGCCGACAACCAGCGCCGGTAGGAGATAGCCCGCGCTTCCGGCAAAGACGCTGAAATCCTTTTCCCGTTCTCCAGTTCCTGAGGTTGAGGCGACGATCTGCGCTAACTTTGCCATGTTCGCCGCGCTGTCCTTTACACCAATGATGTTGGAATGTCCGGCAAGAGCGCAAATTGTGGCGGCGTCAAGGTCAATGCCGGCGGTATTCGCCGGCATGTTATAAATGACCAGTGGCAGCGGACTGCTATCAGCCACATCCCGGTAATGCGCCAGCAGTGCCTGAGAGCCCATGCGGTTTTTATAATAGGAAGGCGGCAAGACGAGTGCCACATCCGCGCCACTGCGGGCCGCCTGCTCGCAATTGCGTATAGTCGCTCGTGTCGATTGCTCGCCACAGCCCGCGACAATCAGCGCCTCGTCACCAGCAGCCTGCCGTGCCACCTCGATCACCGTCGCTCGTTCATCGCTGTTAAGATGGACAGCCTCGCCATTCGATCCCATCACCACGTACCCTCTGATGCCACCTCCAGCCAGGCGCGCGATGTGCCGTTGGTAGGTAGCGATATCTAATTCGTCATGTGTGTCAAAAAATGTGGGAATTGGGGGATAAATACCCTGCAAGGCAATTTCTCTCATAACGGATCTACTCCTCGTGCAATGCCGCTCGCCAATATGCAAATTATAACACACAGAAACTTGTTCATCTTTCTTCTCAGCGCATCACGTTCAAGAGCAAGAAAGCAGCCACAATAACCAGCAGCGCCACAAGACCAAAAGAAACGAGACGGAACAGAGCAGCTCGGCGTGCAGCCTGCGCACGCAAATGCTCTACTCTTACATCTTCGGCTGGACACCAGCCCGAAGCTCCGCAATACGGGCAAAGCGGAAAAAGTTCATAGGGTGGGCAAAGCGCGCCATTGCCATAGGTATAGGCGCCCACTTCGTCGCGTATCTGCTCGCTCTCAAAGACGGCGCGACAATGAACGCAGCGCAGTAGCAGGTACTCTCCCCAGTCGCTCGCCTTGCACGCCGGGCACACATCCACAAGACCACGCCCGCGCAGAGAGGCTATCGTCCACTGGTGATGACAGCGGTGACAATGGCGGGGATAATTGTTCCAGGTCGCCAGCGAATCTTCGATGTTTCCCTGTGCTTCAGTAGCCACGCCGCGTAATATTCCCCGCTCCCTCAGCGCCTGGGCCTCTCCCGATGTGAGATCGTAAGTAATGTCGCCCAGGTCCAGGCGCACCGGATCATCCCCGGTTAAATCGGGAAAACTATAATGGCGCTGGCGATCGCGCCGCGCCCGCGGCGTTACCTCCGCGCTATTGCTCCTCGTCCTTGTGCGTAGATCATCGTGATAAACATTTCTGCGCGACGAAGAAACACCAAGAATGTGTTCCGAACGTCGTGCATCATAAGCCTTACGCTCCACAGGATCATTCAATGTTTGATAGGCAAGCAGCAAGACGCGCATTCGCTCTTCCGCATCTTCCCCCTTATAAACATCGGGGTGATATTGCAAGGCGAGTTTCTTAAAAGCAGTCTTGATTTCGCTGGCAGGGGAGTTCGGGTCTACACCCAGCACGGCATAGTAATCAGTAAACGTGTCCATCTCGTATCAGCTATAGCAGCAAAAAAAGGTGGGTTCATTGCTCTCAGGAATGTCACTGTCCTATATAGTATCATTACATAAAAAAGGTATCGTATAAAATAAACGTACGAGAAAGGTAAAGGTTACAAACATGCAGAGTTCATGGGATTTTGAGCGCTTAAGCGAAGCGTGCAACAAAGCAGGATGTATCCTCTGCCGCTTGACAGGAGAAACCACGCGACGCTACCTGGAGACATTTAAAGACGAGATGTTTACCGATGTCAATGTGCGAGCAAAACTACGCAGCTCCAGGGGATTCTGCAACACACATACCTGGCAGTTAGTGCAAATGGGTGCCTCCCTGTCACTGGCACAGGCTTATCGCGACATCATTACCGATGAAATAGAACAGCTTGAAAAGGATGGAGGCAGGCGCAGGCAGCGTTGGTTCCACCCAAAAAATGGCGAAGAGCTCTCTCCCTGTCCCGCCTGCCAGCAAAGCAACGAGGCGCTTACACGCTTCGTCTTTTCATTGCGCCAGTCCCTACCCGATTCCTCCTTTTACACGCTCTTCCTCTCTTCCCATGGTCTATGCCTGCAGCATTTCCACCTGTCCTGCACGCTCAAACCGCTGGCAGCCTCGGAAACGTGGCTTCCCCTGCTCCGCCAGGCACAGCTCGCTATCATGCAGCGGCTCGAAGCACAGCTGTCTGAACTCATCCGCAAACACGACTACCGTTATAAAGATGAAAAACGCGGCGCCGAGATGACATCATGGCAAAGAGCAGCTGGCCTCGTCTCCGGAGAAGAGGGCAGCATCACCTAAAATGTAGGGGCGCAATACATTGCGCCCTGGTGGGGAGCCAATCCATGCCACCAGGGCGCAATGTATTGGGCACTGCGGTGCGGCCCCTACGTCCTCATTGCCCGTATCTAAACAGTATTGGGATGCTCCCGCGGGAGCATCCCAACGCATTGTTCGGTTATCCTCTGAGATTACTTGCTCGTCGCGGATTAGCTTTCGCTCTGAATCTTACCGAAGAGTCCATGCATCTCACCATCAATACCGGCGGTAAAGAAGAGCACGTTGCTTGGGCCAGCGGTTGCGTCATTGCCAAACTCCAGAGCCCACAGGCCATCGATCACAATCGGATCTCCAGCTTGACTTTTAAGTTGACCGAGACGCTCGCCGGTTTTAGGGTCGTAAGCATTGATGCGCCCGTTGCCGAAATTCCCAACTAGCAAATCCTTGCTGAATCTGCCAAAGTTGGCGGGAGCGAGCGCCAGGCCCCAGGGAGAGTTGAGCTGGCCATGTGAAATGAGACGGCGAATCAATTGCCCACTGGTGCTAAAGACATCCACAAACCCGTGGCCCTGGCCTGCAACGTCATCGTGCCTGGCAGCGTCCTGCAGTGCGAACGTGACGTAAAGGTTACTACCAATGCTCTGAATACCGAAGGGTGCGTAGCCCTGCGGGAGATTGTGGTCGGTGAAAGAACGAACCAGGTGAAAATTCGCGTCGTACATCTCGATCTCACCGAAGCGGAAATTCGTGGCATAGATGAACGTGCCATCTTCGTTGCTGTTGATAGCCAGCCCTTTGTAGACAGCCCCCGCACCTACGGCCGAGCGGTCCACGGCCAGGACGGCATGGGTCCGGTCGACTCCGGGGTTCCAGCCGGAGATCGTGCCATCTTCTGTGGAGAAAATGAAGACGCTTGGGCCAGATTTACCACCCTGCGAAACAACGAAACCACTCGTGCCATTAAAGACAACCCCGGTCGGGGCTGCGGTCGTTACACCTGCAGGAGCTGGAATGGTGACCACGAGCGGTGAGCCTACAGGGAATGGGGTGCCGTTTCTATCATAGAGGGTGGACACGCCTGTCCCATTGTCCGCCACCCACCAGGGAGTAGCAGGGCCGTGTACCAGGCCCCAGGAGTTGACCAGATTCTTGTCTTGAACTCTGGCAATATTGGGCAGGTCCGAAACCAGGTTTGTCTGCTGGTAGAAACCCTCCGAACCATTGGCGGATTTGGCGAATACCGCGATGGGCACTGCCACTAATAAGGCTACTGTCAGTAAGATGACACTAGCCAGCAGTCGTAGCCGTCCAGGCATTTGCTGGGCATGCATAGAAATACCTCCTTTGACGTATTGTGAAATAGACACGGTGGCGCCCCGGAAAAATTTCCGGTCCCCTGTAGGGATATTCGGAGGAGGTTACAGTCCTATGCAGTTACCTATTCATGATGGTAAGAGTACCTCAACGTTGCGGTACTCTTACCATCGCAGCATCATAATCCTCGGACTCGACAAAGTCGCTTGCCGTACACACTGAACCGCGGGGAGAGACACGCCAGAAGACCCTCTGCATCCGCGTCCATTCGGCCAGGAGCTGGGCAGCGCGCCAGCTGCGCGTCTTTTTCCCATGCCACTGAATAACCGTTCTCAATGCCTCTATTTCACCGGCATCATCCAGGCGCTCCAGCTCTACCAGCTCGGTATTACACCGCATAGGGAACACCCCTGCCGTATCCAGGACATACGCAACGCCGGAAGACATACCCGCCGCAAAGTTCTTTCCAGTTTCACCAAGCACCACAACCATTCCACCCGTCATATACTCACAGGCATGAGCGCCCACGCCCTCGACAACCGCCAATGCTCCGCTATTGCGTACGGCAAAGCGCTCCCCTGCACGCCCGGCAGCGAAGAGTTGCCCCCCTGTAGCCCCGTACAACACCGTATTGCCAAGAATGGTATTTCTATGTGCGGCAAAACTCGAGTCAGTTGGTGGAGTGATAATAATCTGACCGCCGGTCATACTTTTCCCGACATAATCATTAGCCTCGCCATGCAGGACCAGCCGCATACCAGGCAGGCAGAACGCGCCAAAACTCTGGCCAGCCGCTCCCTGCAATATACAGGTGATGCTCACCCCTGGCAAACCTGCGTTCCCATAGCGACGCGCGATCTCACCCGCGAGGCCAGCGCCAATTGCCCTGTCGTAGTTATGGATCTGGTATTGTGTCACGACACTACGCTCACCCAGCAGCGCCTGCTCAGCTTCAACAAGCAACTCCTCTGCTAATGCCGATTGCGGCTGTCGTACACGCGTTGACCTTGACGAGGTTCCCGGAGCCGCCACCAGCAGCACAGACGGATCAATAATCGCTTCAGCAGTACAATGTAACAGGTCGGCCCTCCCAATCAGGTCATCCAGGCGCGCTACACCCAGTCGTGCCAGCCACTCGCGCACCTCCTCGGCTAAGAAGGTAAGATAGCGAGTAATATGCTCCGTTCTACCCGTGAACTTGGCCCGCAGATCTTCACGCTGCGTGGCTATGCCTGTTGGACACGTGTTCAGATGACACTGCCGCGCCATGTCGCAGCCGATAGCAACCAGGATAGCCGTGCCAAACCCAAATTCCTCCGCACCCAGCATCGCGCCAATGATGACGTCGCGGCCCGTCTTGAAACCACCGTCCACCCTCACCTTAATCCGGTCCCGCAAACCATTGCGCAATAGCACCTGTTGCGTCTCCGCTAAACCTCGTTCCCAGGATATTCCGGCATGTTTAATCGACTGGAGCGGCGATGCACCCGTACCACCATCATGACCGCTGATCAGCACATAATCGGCGTGGGCCTTGGTAACACCTGCCGCGATGGTGCCTACTCCAGAACTCGCAACCAACTTGACGCCTATGCGTGCCTGCGGGTTGACCTGCCGTAAGTCATAAATCAATTGTGCCAGGTCTTCGATACTGTAGATATCGTGATGCGGCGGAGGAGAAATCAAGGCTACTTGCGGCGCGGTGTGCCGCAGCCTTGCAATAAACTGCGTTACTTTGATTGGCGGCAGTTGTCCCCCCTCGCCAGGTTTCGATCCCTGCGCCATCTTGATCTCGAGTTCTTCAGCACGCACCAGGTATTCTGTCGTCACTCCAAAACGGGCCGAGGCCACCTGTTTTATCTTACTACTGACAGGGTAACCGTTCATGTCTTCATGGTACCAGTCTGGATCTTCTCCACCTTCTCCAGTATTGTTGCGCCCCCCAATGCTGTTCATCGCGGCGGCGATGGTGCGGTGCGCCTCGGAACTCAGCGCGCCGACGGACATAGCCGAAGCGACAAAACGCGCGCGTATCGCCTCCATCGATTCAACCTCTTCCAGTGGAATGGGGGTAGTTTCCGTAAAGGTAAAAAGATCGCGCAGTGCGGTTGGGGGACGCTGGTAGACCATGCTGGTGAAGCGCTGGTAGTCTTCGCTTTCACCACTCAGCGCTGCCTTCTGTAAAGTCTTGACCAGCAGCGGATTAAAGGCATGATATTCAGCATCGCGGCGGAAGCGATAACGACCGCTGTCGCGCAATTTGTTCCTGCGTCCACTCGCTGCGCTATCCTCTTGCCTCTCCGCCGGCTGCTCAAGTCCCTGGCAGCGTTCAATCACCTGCTGGGCAACCTGCGTAAAGCCGACGCTTCCAGGGTGAGCGGAAAATCCCGCGAAACAGCGGTTCAATACAGCCTTATCCAGGCCGGCGATTTCAAACTGTCCCGCTCCAACGATATTGCGCAGCGTTGAGATTCCCATACGCGCCATAACTTTACGTAGACCTTCTTCAACCACGTGCAGGTACAATTCTGTCGCCTGTTCTCCTGTCAGGTGTTCCAGGTGTCGCTCGCCCGCCAATGCGCGCACGCTTGCCAGTGCCAGGTATGGCACAACAGCTTCCGCGCCATAACCAAGCAGGAGCGCTACCTGGTGAATATTCCAGGCCGCGGCGGTCTCACAGAGTAATGAGATATACGTACGCAAACCCTGCCGCACCAGCGTTTGATGGATCGCTCCAACAGCAAGAAGCATCGGCACAGGTGCAAAAGCCGGGCTGGCCGTTCGGTCAGTGACTATAAGCAGTGTCGCGCCGTCAGCAACGGCCGACACTGCTTCCTTCTCCAGTCTCTCAAGGGCAGCCTCGAACCCTACCGCCCCGGCAGCTGTTTCAAAGGTGGCATTCAGCGTGCGCGTGCGGAAACCGTCGGCTTTCAAATTACCGATTATCCGTAGTTGAGACTCGTTCAGCAGCGGCGACTCAAGGTGGATCAGTTGCGCGTGTAATGCGCTCTCAGTAAGAAAGTTTTGCCGCCGGCCAAGATAGCAATCAAGCGACATTACACCCCGTTCACGTAAAGGATCGATAGGGGGGTTGGTCACCTGGGCAAAACGCTGTTGAAAGTAATCGGAGAGATCGCGTGAATGCAGGGAGAGAGCTGCGAGTGGAGTATCATCACCCATGCTCCATATTGGCTCTTTCCGCTCTGTAAGCATAGGGCGCAGCACAAATTCTACATCTTCGTGCGTGTAACCAAAGAGTTGCTGGCGAAAGAATAGCTCGGCAGTATCGAGCGAAGCTTCGACAAGAGGCGCTGACGACTGCGTAATATCTGCCAGGCGCACCAGGTATCGCTCTAACCATCGCTGGTATGGCTGTCGCTGCGCAAGCACTGTCTTAATTTCGCTATTGCGCATCAGGACGCCATGCTGCAGATCGACAGCAATCATTTCACCGGGCCCCAGCCGACCCTTCTCGACCACGTCATGCGCTTCTAAAGGTACCACTCCGGCCTCAGAGGCGAGAATGAGCAGGCCCTGCGAGGTGAGGGTATAGCGGGCTGGCCGCAATCCGTTGCGATCCAGGGCAGCGCCAACATAATGGCCATCGCTGAAAACAAGCGCAGCCGGGCCATCCCAGGGTTCGGTAATACCTGCATGAAATTCACACCATGCCCGCTGCTCGCTGGTCAGCTCGGCATCCTGTTCCCAGGCGGGCGGTATAAGCATCTGTACGCTCTGTAACAGGTCTCGACCAGAACGCGTGAGCAACTCCAACGCGTTGTCCAGTTGGGCAGAGTCACTCCCTCCCGGCTGGATCACCGGCAGCAGATCCTTCATCCTGTTCCCCCAAAACGGCGAGAAAAATGTGCCTTCGCGTGCCTTCATCCAATGCAGGTTGCCCCGGATTGTATTGATCTCACCATTGTGTGCCAGTTGGCGCGTGGGCTGCGCCAGCGACCAGGAAGGAAAAGTATTCGTGCTGTAACGCTGGTGAAAGATGGCAAAGGCGCTGGTATAACAAGGATCAAGCAGGTCGAGGTAGAAGTGCGGTAGATCAGATGGAGACAGTAGCCCTTTATACACAATGGTTGTCCGCGACAGTGAGACGATATAACAATCTTTCATCCGCGCCTGCTCTAACCTCTGCTCAATCAGGCGTCGCGCATGATATAGCTTCCCGTCATTCTGCTGGGCGGTAAGGTGTCGTGGGCATTTCAGCACCACTTGTGCGATACTGGGTGCCGTCTCTCGCGCGCGAGATCCCAGCAGGCTATAATCGATTGGTGGATTACGCCAGCTGAGCAGCATCAATCCTACTTCATTGAGTGTCTGTTCAATAATATGACGACACTGTATATTGGAAATCGGTAAACGCTCCTGCGACGGCAAAAAAATCATGCCAACCGCCAGGTCATCGGGGTCAGCCGCCGTAATATGCCGCGCCAACAGGTCCTCATAAAAGAGACTTTTAGGAATCTGCGTAAGTAAACCGGCGCCATCGCCCGTCTCCGCGTCAGCATCTTGCGCTCCCCGGTGCGTGAGATTCGTCAGGGCTTGCAGCGCAGTTTGTACCAGGTAATGGCTGGCATCACCAGAAACCTGGGCAATAAAACCAGTGCCGCAGGCATCATGTTCCCAACTGGGATCATACAGGGGATACTCAGGGTCGATTTCAGAATGAACGTACATGCGTTGCCCTCCCAGTAAATACAATCTGCTCAAGAGAGAAGGCGCCTACATTGGAACCGATTTGGCTCGACGAGCTGACAATGCTCGTCGAAGTCATTACTTACGCGCGTTATCCTTTGTGGGTTCGGCAATGAACAAGGGGCATAGTGCGAGGCAACACTGGATCAAGTGAGCGACAAAGCTCAAACACAAACAGCTTCATTTGTTTAACAGAGTATAGCATAGATACCCCGCGCCCAACAAGTGCCAATTTAAACTGGGTGCGGGGGCATCCCAAAAAATATTCACCTTGGAACACCATGCACCAGTTGAGCAAGAACACCAAAAGCGATAATGACAAGACAGATAGCAATAATAACCAGGATCAAATACACAGCCCGGCGGTACCGCCCCCCGTGCCGTTCCTTATCAGGCTGATAAGGAACAGGCTTCACCTCGTCCAGGTTGCGCAAATCATGAGCCATCTCTTCAATCGAAGTATATCTCTTGCTCGGATCGCGGCGAATAGCACGCATCACAACAGTCGCCAGCTCCGGTGACAGGTCAGGGTTAAATTTTAGAATCGAGGGAGGGTCTTGTGAAACATGCTGATTCATCACCGCGAACACGTTCTCACCTTCAAATGGCGTGTGGCCGCTCAGCATTTCGTAGAGCATCATACCAACCGCGTAGATATCGGAGCCTGCCGCGCCGCGCTCGCCCCGCAACTGCTCAGGGGACATATAATCCGGCGTCCCAACCGTACCTGAAAGGCCGCGCCACGTAACACGCCGCGCCCCTTCTAACAGAGCTACACCAAAATCAATAATTTTCACGTTGTTATCATCCAGGATCATGATGTTCTCTGGTTTGATATCGCGATGATAGACGCCGTGCTCGTGACAGTAAGCTAATGCATCACAAATCTGCAGGGTTATTCGTATCGCCTCTTTTTGCGGAAGTGGGTTTGGAGCGTGCTCTTCCAATACCTGGCGCAGCGTCTTACCTTGCACATACTCTATCACCAGGTAATGATCTTGCCGCTCTTCGCCAACATTCAGCAGATGTTGCACAAACGGATGGTTGAGGCGGCTGCCTATCTCAGCTTCACGCTTGTAACGTTCAAAAACACCAATGTTCCCAATTAAATCATCGTTGGGAAATTTGAGGACGACATCTTGCTGGCTGTGAATATCGCGGGCAAGATAGACACGGTTCATACCTCCATGCCCAAGCAAACGTATTATCTCGTAGTGGTCGATCCGCGCTCCTGGTGTATACACTGTTGTCATATGATTCTATGCTCTTCCCTGCTCAGACAACGCTGTGCTGTTCCCCTAGTGCATTTGTACTTGACCTTTTCGGGGTTGGTGTGTATACTTGCCCTCTGGGGGCGGCAGGAGCCATGTCCTTTCACGACCCGCTTGAGGGTACTGAAACTAGTATAGCATAGGTACGCAAAATTTGGCCTCCTTCCACAACCTCGGGTATTGTATCCCTCGCTAAGGGTTGGGAAAGAGCATAGGAAGAAAGGAGAAAAAGAAAGCTGAAGAGCCTCCAAATGGTAAAGGAGAGTATTCCAAAGATCTCCCCCAAAAGGAGTCAACAGCATCATGAGTAGAAC
>WNGQ01000246.1_pt1 | contig 54636 bp, 43 predicted proteins | sample 5407661 | NCBI WGS metagenome assembly WNGQ01 (sample SAMN13153382, study PRJNA577476) | soil metagenome | isolation source: 60 cm soil or saprolite under Garry oak tree replicate 2 | place: USA:California | collected 2016-06-15 | reverse complement strand
AGGCGGTTGAGACGGCCACTGTCGCCTTGTGAACCGTGATGGAATGAGAGGGTGACCGAGGGGACTCGAACCCCCGACCTTCGGGACCACAACCCGACGCTCTAACCAACTGAGCTACGATCACCATGGCCAAGCGAGGGGAAGGATACCCGGCTCCGGGCTGCCTGGCCACCGAGAACGCCGGTCGGTGTGAGCCCGCCTGCTGGGAGGGGGGTCGCGGTGGTCATGGTGGGCAATGAGATCGAGACTGAGCGGTTGCGCCTGCACCAGGTTGGGGTTGAAGAGGCGCGGGAGTTGCTCGACGGGCGGCCGCAGCCGGAACTGCCCTGGTCGCGTGGATACCCGATCGAGGGGTCCCTGATCGCGGCCGAGGCGTTCGTGCGTGCCATCGACGGCGGGCAGGAGGTCGGTCCGTACGGTTTGTACCAGATCGTCATGGTCAAAGAGGGCGCGGTCGTCGGCGACATCGGTTTCCACGGACCCCCGGACCTGGTGCGCTCGGTCACGATTGGCTATGGGCTCGCTGCCGAGGCCCGGGGGCATGGCTATGCGACCGAGGCGCTGCGGGCGCTGATCATCTGGGCGATGACGCAGCCCGGCGTGCGGCGGGTCGAAGGTGACGCGGTCCACGCCAACCTGGCGTCGCAGCGGGTCATGGAGCGCGCCGGCATGCGCTATGTGGGCAGCGACGCCCAGCTCCGCTACTACCGTTACCCGTGAACTCCGACACTCGCGAGAGGACGCCCATGAACCAGGCGAACCAGACGGACCAGACGCCGACACGCGTCTTCCTCGTCACCGGCGCCTCCAGCGGGATCGGGGAGGCGGCCGCGCGCCGTCTGGCACGGGAGCCGGGCGCTCACCTGATCCTGCTGGCGCGGCGGCGGGAGCGGCTGGAGGCGCTGGCCGCCGAGCTGAACGCCGCCGGTGGCAGCGCCAGCGTCGTCGCCGCCGACCTCACCGACAACGACGCGCCCGCCCTGGTCGCCGCCGTGGCGGAGCGTGACCACGGCCGCCTCGACCTGCTGGTCAACAACGCCGGCGTGGGCGGGCGTGGCAGCTTCGCCGACAGCGGCTTCGCCGAGGTGCAACGGACCATGCGCCTGAACTTCGAGGCCCCGGTCCGGCTCACCGAGGCGCTGCTGCCGCTGCTGCGCCGCTCCGCGCCCAGCGCGGTCGTCAACGTCGCCAGCGTCGCCGGCCGGGTCGGGCGGCCCGGCACCAGCGCCTACTCGGCCAGCAAGTTCGCGCTGGTCGGCTGGAGCGAGTCGCTGCAGCTCGAGGAGCGCCGCCGCGGCGTGCACGTCGGCCTGGTGGTGCCCGGGTTCGTGGCCACCGAGGGCTTCCCCCAGCGGGAGTTGCTAGCCCACCGGGCGACCCGCTGGATGGTCAGCACCACCGACAAGGTCGCCGATGCGATCGTGGACGCAGGTCTGCACCGCAAAGCGGAACGCTACGTCCCGCGCCTCTGGGCGGTGGTGCCGGTCCTGCGGGTGCTGCTTCCGGGGCTGTACCGCCGCGCCGTCGGCGGCGGCCGCTTCACCGCTTCGGCGGGCACCGGCACCGGCGCCGCCGCTGAGGATGACGCAGCCTCAGGCCAGTAGCGGGTGCAGCGCCGCCGCGATCTGGACAGCGGTGACCGGGCCCATGTAGCGGGCGCGGATGCTGCCGCCCTTGTCGATCACAAACACCCACGGCTCGGTCTGGAAGCCCCAGGCGCTGAAGGCCCGCGCCGGCTTGGCCGGGTCGCGGGTGGGGTACTCCTCGACGTGGATGAAGTTGGCCTTGGCCGCACCGACCTGGTGAAAGGCCAGCAGCTGCTCGTCGACCACCGGCCCGCACATGCGGCTTTGGCACAGCAGCGGGGTGGCAAACGAGATCACCGTGGGCTTGCCGGAACCCAGCGCCTTGTCCAGCGACACAGAGTGCATGGTGCAGGGCGGGGTGCGGGTGCAGATCTTGGCGCGCCCGGCCGGGCTGGTGGCCACCGGGGTTGGTTCCGACAGGGCCTTGCTGCCGATCGCGCCGATGACCTTCTGGCTGACGGGGGCAGCACCCTGGCCAGCGACGCGCTGGCCGTTGAGGTCGCTGACCGCCACGATCAGCCAGTTGCCCACCGACGGCGCCTCGACCTCGGCGCCGTAGAAGCTGGTCAGCTCAGTGGCGGGGGACTTGTCGCCGGTCTGGCCGTAGGCGGCCATGTGGAACGCGGTGGCCACGAAGGGGCCGAGCGCCTTGCTGGTGTCGTCCTTGGCGAGCCAGACCTGGGGCGATCCGCCGGTGATCAGCTGGTTGTCGGGGGTGACCAGGCCGAAGGTGAACAGGCTGCGGCCCACCGGCAGCGGGTTTTGCGCGTCTGCGGTGCCGAGCAGGGAGAGCTGCGTGGCCCCGGCGGTGAGCGCCCGCAGCGACCCGGCGGGCGCCGCGCCAGTCGAGCCGCCCTTCTTGGCGCCGCTGCAGGCCGTGACCAGCGCCGAGACAGCTAGGACGCCGACTCCCAGCGTGCCCGAGCGCAGCAGGTCGCGGCGCGAGAGCCGGTCGGGGTCGGGGCTCCGGTGGTCACTCATCTTGCCCTCCGGAAAGGTGCGGCAACGAGTTCGGTGCACGGTGCATCATACGAATTGGAAGCGTAGTGGAGTTCACGCGATTCCGCGCATCAACCCGACCAGAAGAAGGCCCAACCACGAAGCGTGACTGGTTGAGGGCGAGCGTGGGAACCAGGGCCCGGGGGATGCCTGCCCCCGCCTCAGGGCGCGTCGCCGTCGTCTGGCCAGGGGGCGGGCGCCCCACCCGGGCCGGTCGGGACCACCTGGTGCTCCAGCGCGAACGCGACCGCCTCCAGCTTGGAGTGGACGCCGAGCTTGACGAGCACGTTCTGGACGTGGGTGCGCACGGTGTTGAGCGACAGGAAGCACTCCTCGGCGATACGCCGGTTGGAGTAGCCGTTGGCGAGCATGGTGAGGATCTGGCGCTCCCGCGCGCTCAGGGTGCGGACGCGCAACTCCACGCTGGGGTCGCGCGGCGGGCGTGCGGAGCCGGCCGGGGTGAAGTAGCCGCCCTCGCCGCCGACCAGGCGGCGGACCATGCTGGCGACCTGGCGCCCGGAGGTGTCCTTGGCGAGGAAGCCGTCGGCGCCGGCCTGGGTGGCGGCCGTGATCGTCTCGCGCCGGGTGTCGGCGGAGAGGACCATCACCTTGGTCTGCGGCGCTTTTATTTTGGCGTCGCGCAGCACCTGGGTGAGGTTGGTGTTCGGCATGTGGGCGTCGAGCAGCAGCACCGTCGGTGTCAGACTGCCGATCAGCGCCAAGGCCTCGTGGCCGTCACGGGCGACACCGACGATCTCGATGTCGTCCTCGGCGTTGAGCACCATGCCCAGGCCTTCAGCGAAGGCTTGATGGTCGTCGGCAAGCACGAGTGTGATCATGTCCCCCCCAGGACATCCCCGACTATCCCGCAGCGTGCCACTATGGCACGTGACTGGGCCAAAGTGGCTGGCCGTCGCCATAAGCCTACGGCACCTGGTTGATTGCGCTTATCCGGAGAAGTGATGACTTCAGGGTGCGGCGCGTGACCAACCCTGCCGCGACCGGCAGTATTCGCGGCGACGACCGGCTTGCAGCCGGTCACCTGCTCTTTCCTGGCTGCCACTGCTTTGCTCCGTAGTGCTAGCTTACGTCAGACAGCGTAGAAGACCTACCTGCGAAGCACGTATGCAATGCAAGGAAGCCTGCGGCAACCTGTTGATTCGGCAGTAACGTCGTGTCTGCTGGCCAGCTGAGGCCGCAGTGGTTCGAAGGGGCAGCTTGATGGCTCGCGTGTTCCTGGCCGACTGCCAGCCACTGTTCAACGAGGCGCTGGAAGCGCTGATCGTCCGGGATGGCCAGAATGAGGTCATTGGACAGGCTTCCTCCGCGACGGAGGTCACCGACGCGGTCGTCCACCTCAAGCCTGACCTGGTGGTGCTCGACGCGGATCTGGCGCTGGCGAGCCGGCCCTCCCTGATCGAGGCGATCCTCGCCGAGTTGCCCGCCACCCGGGTCATCCTGCTGGCGCAGGACACCGACCTGGAGCTGTTGCTGCTGGCGATCCGTGCCGGCGCGCTGGGCGTGGTCGGCAAGAAGAGCGGCACCCAGACCGTGCTCCGTGCGGTCCAGGCGGTGCTCGACGGCGAGGGCGTAGTGCCGCGAGCCATGCTCCCCTCCCTGTTCCGGCGTCTGCTCGACCTCGGCGACCGTGCCGCCGATACCCCGCTGAACCGCCTCTCGCCGCGGGAACGCGAGGTGCTGGCACTGCTCGGCCGTGGCTGGAGCAACGCCCACATCGGCGACGAGCTGTTTATCAGCCCGCACACGGTCCGCACCCACGTGCAGAACATCCTGCAGAAGCTGGAGATGCACTCCAAGCTGGAGGCGGCGACCTTCGCGATGCAGCACGAGCTTGCCTCCAAGCTCCCGCTCGCGTCCGAGTCCGAGGTCGCAGCCGAGCAAACGCCTCCGAAGAAGCCTCCCGCGAAGAAGCAGAAGCAGCGTTCCGCGAAGCAGCGTCCTCCCAAGCAGAACGCGAGTCAGCAGAGCGCAAGTCGATAAACGCGGCGAAGGCGCACAACCTGGCCGCCTTTCTCCTGCCCGTTTGGGTAGCTCCGCGCAAAAGTGCGTCATGTCCGTCAGTATTTTGACGTAGGACTGGCTATTTTGTCTTGGGAGTTGGTGGAGCTACGCGCATTATGACCGTAACAAGCCGCCGGACCGTTCCGCGCGGCTAGTGGCGCATCCCACAGCACCCTAGGGAACCCGCGCGGAAGGAGGGGGAGTGGGCGACCACGCTGCCGCTGCCGCTGCTGCCGCCGTCCCGGAGCCACTGGACGCGATCGGTGACCGGGCTTCGCCGCCGCCGCTCCCTCATCTTGCTGGACTGCGACGGGAGCGGGAAGGGGAGCTGGAACGCTTCCCCCGCTCGGTGCTGGTGCTGATCACCATGCTGGCCACCTTCGCCAGCGCCGTCGCGTTCCTCGACCGGGCGCCCGGCAGCGGCAGCGGCCCCGGCAGCGGCCACGTCAGCGCCTTCGCGGTGCTCGGCCTGCTGGCGGCGCTCACCGCCGCTGGCTCGCTGCATATCGACTTCCGCTACCACGACGAGCTCGAGGCGCTGGAGCTGTTCGAGTCGGTGCTGCTCGTGGTGGTCTACGCGCTGTCCGGGCCGTTGGTGGTGCTGCTGGCCGCGCTGGCCGCCGCGCTGTCCGAGGCGCTGCTGCGCGTCCACCCGGTTAAGGCGGCCTTCAACGTGGCGCAGTGGTCGAGCGCGGCGGCTGCGGGCGGCCTCACCTTCGCGGTGCTACGCGCCGGGAGTGCGCTCAGCGCGCGCAACCTGGGCGCGGTGCTGGCCGCGATGCTGGTCGCCTCGGCTGTCAACCACTGCAGCCTCATCCTGGTCTTCGGCCTGGTCCGCCGCGAGCGCCTCGGCCGCGTGTTGTGCGGCCTCGCCGGGGTGATCCTGCCCGGCTGGGTGCTCGGGGGCACGATCAACCTGGCCTTCGGCGTCCTGTTCCTCGCGACCTGGGTCCGCTGGCCGCTGGCGGCGCCGCTGTTCCTGCTCCCGCTTGGGATCCTGCACTGGACCGGGCGCGTCTATGCCGCGATCCGCATCGACCGGACCCGGCTCACCGGCATGCAGGAGGCAACCCACCTCCTGGTCTCCTCGCTCTACCCGAGCGAGGCAATGCCCGCCTTCCTTGCCGCGGTGCGACGCTGCTTCGAGGCCGAAGCGGTCGAGCTGCTGCTGGCCGACGAGCACGGCGACGGCGACCGCAGCCGCAGCGCGACGCTGTGGCGCAGCGCCGGCGCCGACCCCGGCGAGGCCGTCGGACCGGTCCGGATCACCCTCACCGCCCCGGAGCACTGGCCCCCGGAGCACGGGATCCCGGAGCACAGGGTCGAGCGGCCGGACGGAGACGGCGGCGGCTCTGGAGCCGGTTTGCCGGAGCTGGAGCCGTTCTGCGTCACCGTGCTGCGGCTCGGCACCGCGCTGCGGGCGCGGGCCGGCGGCGACAGCGAACTGGCCGCGCGGCTGGAGGTGGAGGGCTGGCGCGACTGCCTCGCCGCGCCGCTGTGGGCTGGTTGCGCCGTCGGGGTGCTGTGCACCTACAACCGCAACGGCCTGGAAGGGTTCGAGGAGGGCGAGCTGACGGTCCTGGAGGCGCTGGCGGCGGAACTCGGCACCGCCCTGGAAAAGAGCGAGCTGCTGCAGACCATCATGGAGGAGCGCGCCAAGCTCTCCGAGATCATCGACCACGCCTCCGACGGGATCGCCGCGCTCGACCCCGACGGGACCGTGTCGAGCTGGAACCCGGGCTTTGAGCGCATCACCGGCTACCGCGCCGGAGACCTGATCGGCACCCGCGGCCTGGCCAGGCTCCGCCCGCGCGACCCGGCTGGCCGCGAGGTCCGCTTCGAGTGCTGGGCGCTGGAGCGCACCAAGCTGCCGCAGGTGCTCGAGGTGCTCACCCCCGAAGGGGAGCGCTGCTGGATCTCCTGCTCCTACAGCCCGGTCCCGGCGGCGACCGGCAGCCAGCCGCGCCGCCTGGTGATCACCGCCCGGGACGTCACCAAGGAGCGCGACCTGCAGCGCGCCGGGGAGAGCCTGCGCCGCTCGGCGGCGCGCTTCCGTGCCCTGGTACAGAACTCCTCCCATCTGGTCATCGTGCTCGACGCCAGCGCCAGGATCACCTACGCGAGCCCGGCCTTCCAGCGCGCGTTCGGCTACCCCGACGAGGCCAAGTTCGGGCAGAACCTCTTCGACCTGGTGCACCCCGACGACGTGCAGCCACTGCGCGCCCGCTTTGGCGAGCACCTCGCGCTTGCGGGGGACTCCGGCGCCGGCGCCCTGGAATTCCGCTTTCTGGGCGCCGACGGCAGCTGGCGTCACCTGGAGGCGCTCGCCAACAACCTCCTGGACGAGGCGGCCGTCGGCGGCATCGTCTTCAACGCCCATGACGTCACCGAGCGCAAGCGGGCCGAGGCGTTGCTGGCCGGCCAGGCGCACGTGCTCGACCTGATCGCCAGAGATGCCCCGCTGATGGAGGTGCTGACCGCCCTCGCCCGCCTGATCGAGCGCGAGGCGGACGGAGCGCGCTGTGCCGTGCTGCTGCTGGACGAGGGCGGCGAGGCGCTCACGGTCGCGGCCGCGCCGAGCCTGGTCGACGTCGGCTTGCACGAGGCCGACGGCCTGGTGGTTGGACCCGCCGCCGGGGCGAGCGGCACGGCGGCCTGGCGCCGCGAGCCGGTGCTATGCGGCGACGTCGCCACCGACCCGCTGTGGGCCGCCAAGCGCCAGGTGGCCCTGTCGCGAGGCCTGCGGGCGGCCTGGGCGGTGCCGATCATGGCGCCGGACGGCGACCGCGCGCTCGGCACCGTCACGCTCTACTTCGACGAGCCGCGTGCGCCGCAACCGTTCGAGCTGCAACTGCTCGACCTGGCCGTCCACCTCGCCGACATCGCCACCGAACGCGCCGAGGTCCAGACCCAGCTCGCCCACCAGGCCGCGCACGACGTGCTCACTGGCCTGCCCAACCGCGTCTTCTTCCTGGACCGCGCCGCTCACGCCCTGGCCGCCACCCGCCGCAACCGCTCCGCGGTGGCCGTGCTGTTCCTGGACCTGGACCGCTTCAAGTACATCAACGACTCGCTCGGGCACGAGGCCGGTGACCGCCTGCTGGTGGAGTTGGCACGCCGCCTGCAGGAACTGGTCCGCCCCGGCGACACGGTGGCGCGCTTCGGCGGCGACGAGTTCGTCGTGCTGTGCGAGGGCATCGTCGACGAGGCGCACGCCCTGGCCATCGCCGAGCGCGTCGCGGAGGTCGCCACCACCCCCTTCGCGCTCGGCGGCGCCGAGGTGTTCGTCAACCTGAGCATCGGCATCGCCATGGCCAGCGGCGCCGCGGCTCGGCCGGACACGCTGGTCGAGAACGCCGACGCCGCCATGTACCGCGCCAAGGCGCGCGGCGGCAACCGCTGCGAGATGTTCGACCGCGCCATGCGGGCCCGCGCCAAGCGGCGCCTGACCCTGCACAGCTCGCTGCATCGCGCTGTCGAGCGCGGCGAGTTCCAGGTCGTCTACCAGCCGGTCGTCGCCCTTGGCAGCCGCCGCCCGGTCGGCGCCGAGGCGCTGGTCCGCTGGGCGCTGCCGGGCCGCGGCCTGATCCCTCCGGCCGAGTTCATCGGCATCGCCGAGGAGACCGGCCTGATCATGCCGATCGGCACCCACGTGCTGCGCGAAGCCTGCTGCGAGGCCGAGCGCTGGCACGCCGCCGGCGCCCAGGGCGCCTTCGGCGACCCCTTCTGCATCAAGGTCAACCTGTCGGCCCGCCAGTTTGCCCACCCCGACCTGGTCGAGGTGATCGCAGGCATCCTCAGCGAGACCAGCGTCAACCCGACCAGCGTCTACCTGGAGATCACCGAGAGCGTGCTGATGGAGGACGCCGAGTCGACCGTGACCGCCCTGCGCGACCTCAAGGCCCTCGGGGTGTCGCTGGCCGTTGACGACTTCGGCACCGGCTACTCCTCGCTGACCTACCTGAAGCGGTTCCCGGTGGACGAGCTGAAGGTGGATCGCAGCTTCGTGGCCGGGCTCCTCGGCGACCCCGAGGACGCCGCCATCGTCGCGGCGGTCGTCAACTTGGCCCACACCCTCGGCCTCAAGGCCGTGGCCGAGGGAGTGGAGTCGGCCGGGCAGCTCAACCGGCTGCGCGAGCTCGGCTGCGACATCGGCCAGGGCTACTACTTCGGCCGCCCGATGCCCGCCGAGTCGATGGCCATGCGCCTTGGCCTGACGGCGAACGGATCGGCTGCGCACACCTCCGGCCGCCCTGAGGACCCTCAGGGCGAGGACGCCAGGCGGGCGTCGACCACCAGGTTGTCGCGGTAGCTGTGGCGGGCGGGGTCGAAGCTGCCGCCGCAGGTGACGAGGCGGAGCGCCGACCCGGGGAGCGGCCCGAACACGGCCGCGGCCGGGAACGACGCCTTAGGGTACTGGCGGACGGCCTCGACCACGAAACGGAGGGTGGCACCGTCGGCGCGCTGCACCAGGACGGCGTCGCCGGGCGCGAGCTGGCGCAGCCGGTAGAAGACCGCCGGGCCGTTCACCGAGTCCACGTGGCCGGCGATCACCGCCGGTCCTGGCGCGCCCGGCAGCGGCCCGCCGGTGAACCAGCCGGCCCGGCTGAAGTCGCCGGGCACCTGCATGGTCCCGTCGGTGGCGAGGCCGAGCGGATCCAGCGGCGTGTCCACACCGATGGCCGCGATCCGCAGCCGCACCGGCCGGGCGCTTGGAGCGGTCAGCAGCGACGGGAGGCGGTCGATCTCAAACCCCATCCCGCTCAGGCCGCGCCAGCGGGTAAGGCCCGGGTGGCAGGTCGGGCTGCAGGGAAGTTGCCCAGCTGATTGAGAGAGCGCGCGCGCCGGACTCCACGGCGGGGTGACCCGCGCCACCGGCGCCAGGGGCAGGCTGTGTGCGGTAGTCAGCGCCGTGCCGCCCGCGCCGGTGGCCACGCCGCCGCGCGGCATAGCGGCGCTTCCGGCCGCGTCGGTGAAGGAGAACAGCCCGCGCGGCTTGCTGCTGCCGCCGACCACCGCCAGGGTGGTCACAGTGCCGGCCTTGACCGTGACCTTGCCGTTGTACAGCACGCCCAGCCCGCCGGTCTGGGTCACCCAGACGGGATAGGTCCCGGCCTCGACCTGGCGGTAGGGGGTCGCCGTGCCGAGGTTGACACCGCTGGCGATCTTGTGGCTGTTCGCGAGGCTGACGTCGACCGGTCCGTTGTCCAGCAGCGTGTCGAGCACCCGCAGCTTGGCCTGCCCCTGGCTGGCCGGGGTGAAGGTGTCGTCGAGCAGCAGCCCGCGCAGGTGCCCCTTGTGCCCGTAGGCGGCCACCGTGTAGGCGTGGCCCGGGGTGAGCTTGGCGCTGACCCGGATCGCGGGCGGGTCGCTGGGTGCAGCCCCTGCCGGCCGCACCTCGTAGGTGAACGGCCCTGTCAGCACCGGCCAGTAGGCCGAGACTGTCTTGTAGAACACGTTCGGGAAGAACTGCCGGCGGTTGAGGCTCACCGCGTAGACGTCCACGTACGACTCGTCCGGCGAGAAGTGCCCGATGCGGATCATCGCGGTCGCCGCCGGGGTGGTGCTCGTGCTCGCGCTGGCGATGGCGAGGGGCGAGGCCGTCGCCGCCAGCGCCACCGCGACCGCCAGCTGAAGGGTCCTTCGCACCAGCCGCACCAGCCGCTCCTCTCGAACCGAGGTGACCGTTTCTGTGTTCGTGTCCACTTCTGCCTTCGCGGGCGGACCCGTTTCGGTGCTCCGTAGGTTTCCTACGGCGGGTCGCGGAGTTTCCTCTACGGAGTGATCCGTTTGGCGCCTGTCCGACGAATCCCCTGGCGACACCGACGTACGGAATCCCCGAACGGAGTTCTTGATGGCACCTCCCACCCTGGTCCCGCGCTGGCGCGCCCTGGTCCTGGCCCTCCTGCTGGTTGGGCTGCTGGCCGGGCCGGGCGCGCTGGCGGCCGCGGCAGCCCCCGGTTCGGCCCCTCCGGCCGGTGGGCTGCCGCGCCTCCAGGCGCAAAGCCTCCAGGCCAAGATGGAAGTGCTACAGGCCAAACTGAACGCCCAGAACACCCGCCTGGAAGTCCTGGCCGAGGATCTCGACGACGCCTACAGCAGCGGCGCCAAGCTGCTGGCCGCCTCGGCCGCGATGGACCAGCGCCGGCAGCTCGCCACGGCGGGAGTCCTCGCCGCCCGCGCCGAGCCGGAGGCGCTGCCCCAGCTCCAGGCCGACAAGGCTCGCATCGACCGGCTGGCCGCCTTGATGGTCCAGAAGGTGACCCAGCAGGCTCGCAAGGCCGAGCGGATGCACCGCGAGCGGGCCGAGGCGACCGCCCTTGCCACCACCATGCACCACGAGCTGGCCGCCATGGATCAGCAGCTGGCCGCCATGCTGGCCAGCGACCAGCAGCGGCAAGAGGCCGAGCGCCGTGCCGCCTTCAGCCGGTACCTGGACCTGGCCCGCGCCAAGGCCGGCGGGAAGCTGGCCGCCACCGGCCCGGCCAGCCCGATCGCGCGCCACGCCGTGCAGGTCGCCCTGGCCCAGCTCGGCGTCCCCTACGTGTACGGCGCGGCCGGCCCGGACAACTTTGACTGCTCCGGCCTGACCAGCTTCGCCTACCACGCTGCCGGGCGCACCATCCCCCGGACCGCGGCCTGGCAGTTCGCCGCGTTCGCGGCCGACCACTTCGTGGCCCCGACCGCGCTGCGCGCCGGCGACCTGGTTTTCTACGCCACCGACCCGGCCAACCCCGCCACCATCCACCACGTCGGCATGTACCTCGGCAACGGCCTCATGGTCGAGGCTCCCCACACCGGCACGGTGGTGCGGGTCGCCACGATCTGGCGTCCCGACTACGCCGGCGCGGTGCGCCCAGCTCCGTAGGGTGGCAGGACGCAAGCAACCCGAGCGTTGCGAGGTTTTAGGAAGGTCTCATGGCCGACTTCTAGGATTATCCTGGTCAATACGGTACGCTCGCGGCAGCTCCCTGTTGAGATGGCGAGTACACCGCTGGATGCCAGGAGGAGCCCATGCGCAGCGTTCGCGCCCGAGTCCAACGACTCCACCCCCACCCCAGGTCCCGACCGCTGTTGGTGGCGTTGGCAGCCGCCAGCAGCCTCCTGCTCCTGACCGTCCTGCCCGCAGGCGCCAGTGCGGCCACCACCACCGTGAAGGTGAACGTTGCTCGCCAGCATGCCGACCTGGCGCGGCAGGCGTTCCTCGCGCGCATGGCCGCCCGCGCACACCCCCATGCCGTGGCGGCTGCCCCGCAGGCGTCCCCGCTCGCCGGCACCGCTGGCGGTGCCGCCGCCTCGGCCTTCAGCACTATCCGCAACGTCAAGCAGATCAGCCGCGACACGCTCCCGCCGCTCAACGGCGCCGAGGCCGACACCCAGATCGAGCCCGACATCGCCATCGACCCCCGCAACTCGAAGGTGATCGTGACCACCTTCCAGCAGGGCCGCTACGACGACGGCGGCTCGGTCGACCCTGGGTTCGCGACCTCGCAGGACGGCGGGCAGACCTGGGCGGACGGCAACCTGCCCAAGCTCACCGTCGCCGTGGGCGGGCCGTTCGAGCGCGCCTCGGACCCGGCCGTCGCCTTCGGGCCGGACGGCTCCAACTACATCCAGACGATCCCGTTCAACGTGACCGACTGCCGCAGCGCCATCGCCATCCAGCGCTCCGGCAACGGCGGCCTCAGCTTCGGCCGGCCGGTGCTCACTGTCGACGACAACGACTGCAACATCTTCAACGACAAGAACTGGGTCGCCGTCGACACCTTCCGATCGAGCCCGCACTTCGGTCGCCTCTACGCCGTCTGGTCGCGCTTCATCACCAGCGGCACCGTCACGGTCTCACCAGCGGTGATCAGCTGGTCCGACGACAAGGGCCGGACCTGGACGCCGTTCAGCCTCATCTCGGCAGCCAGCGACAACACCGAAGGCGTGCTGCCGCTGGTGCGGCCCGACGGCTCGGTCGCGGTGGTCTACGATCTGACCGTCGGGACCCAGGACTTCGAGGTGTCGCAGACCTCCCACGACGGCGGCGCGAGCTGGGGCCCGGAGGTGCAGATCGGCCAGTTCCTCGGCGTCGGCGTGCCGCACACCCGCACCGGCGGACTGCCCAGCGCGACGGTCGACCCGGTCACCGGCGACCTCTATGCCACCTGGCAGGATGCCCGCTTCAATGCCGCCGGCCTCAACGACATCGTGCTGTCGCGCTCGGGTGACGGCGGTGCCACCTGGAGCCCGCTGGCGGTCGTCAACCCGCGCAAGGCGGGCGTCACGCGTTTCACCCCGGACGTCGCCGCAGCGGGCGGGGGGGTCCACGTGACCTACCGGAGCCGCGGCGGCAGCGGCAACGCCGCCACCATCGCCGAGGACTACATCGCCTCCACCGACGGCGGCGCCAGCTTCGGCGCCGAGCAGGTGATCGGCCCACCGAGCGCGACACGCTGGGCCGCCCAGGCCTCCGGCGGCCTGTTCTTCTGGGGCGACTACATGGGCGTGGCCGCGACACCAACCAAGGCCGCGCTGGTCTGGTGCGTCTCCTCCAAACCGCCAGTCGCCGGCGCGGCGTTCCACCAGACCGCCTGGGGAGCGGAGGTGCTCAGGTAGTCAGGGCAGGTCGAGGGAGCGGCGCGTTCCGTGGCTGTGACATCACCTTCGCTGCTTTAGGGGCAGTTCAGACGCTGTGGCGGCTAGTGCATTACTATCGAGTGCTATGCCATCGATCGCGCTGGAGACCGGCGCGGGCGCGTCGGGTGTCCTGCTTGAGCGTGCCGGCGAGTTGTCTGTGCTTGCCGATTGCCTGGAGGCCGTCGGGCGGAGCGCGCATGGGCGGGTCTTGCTGGTCAGCGGCGAGGCAGGGGTCGGCAAGACGACGGTTCTGCGGCGGTTCTGCGAGGAGCGTGGCCAATCGGCGCGGGTCCTCTGGGGCGCCTGCGATCCGCTCTTCACGCCGAGGCCGCTCGGTCCGCTGCTCGGTGTCGCGGAGGGGTCCGGCGGCGAGCTGGCGGCGGTGGTCGGAAGCGGCGCGATGCCGCATGAGGTGGTGGCGGCGCTCGCGCGTGAGCTGAGCGTGAGGGCTCCGACCGTATTCGTCCTCGAGGACGTGCACTGGGCAGACGAGGCGACGCTCGACGTCCTCCGGCTGCTCGCCCGCAGGGTGGAGACGGTGCCGGCCTTGCTCGTCGCCAGCTACCGCGACGACGAGCTGGATCGTGCGCATCCGCTCCGGATCATCCTCGGAGAGCTGGCGACGAGCCGGACAGTCGGGCGAATGAAGCTCGCCAGGCTCTCGCCCAGAGCGGTCGCGCGGCTTGCCGAGCCATATGGCGTCGATGCCGTCGAGCTGTACCGCAAGACCGTCGGCAACCCGTTTTTCGTCGTCGAAGCGCTCGCCGCCGGAGCGGAGGGGATCCCGGACACGGTCAGGGACGCGGTGCTCGCCCGTGCCGCACGGCTCAGCTCTGCCGCAGGGGCGGTCCTCGAAGCAGTCGCCGTGGTGCCGCCACAAGCGGAGCTGTGGCTGCTGGAGGCGCTCATCGGTGCTGAGGCCGACCGCCTCGACGAGTGCGTGACCTCTGGCATGCTCGTCGTCGAGCCGGCGGGCGTGACGTTCCGGCACGAGCTTGCACGGCTCGCCCTGGAAGAGTCGGTGCCGCCGCAGCGCAAGGTGGGCCTGCATCGCCGGGCGCTGGTGGCGCTCGCCGCCCCACCGGGCGGCGCGCCCGATCTGGCCCGCGTCGCGCACCACGCCGAGGCTGTCAGCGACATCGACGCGGTGCTCCGCTATGCACCCGCGGCCGCTGCCCGGGCAGCGTCGCTCGGTGCCTTCCGTGAGGCGGCGGCGCAGTACGCGCGGGCCCTCCGATTCGGCAACCGGCTACCGGTGGGCACGCGCGCGGAGTTGCTCGAACGCCGCTCCCACGCGTGCTACCTGACCGACCAGAACGACGCGGCGGTCGAGGCGATCGAGGGCGCGCTCGAATGCCGCCGCCAGCTCGGCCAAAGGCTCCAAGAGGGCGACTCGCTGCGCTGGCTGTCGCAGATCCTCTGGTGCCCCGGCCGGACCATCGAATCCGAGCGGGCGGCGCTCGAGGCGGTCACACTCCTGGCGGCGCTTCCGCCGGGCCGCGAACTCGCGATGGCTTACGCGAACCTTGCCTCGACGCATGCGTGCGCTGCCCGGGCGGAGGAGGCGGTGCGCTGGGCCAGCCGAGCCATCGAGCTCGCGGAGCGCCTTGGCGACACCGAGATCGCGGTCCACGCGCTCGTCACCATCGGCACCTGCGAGTTCGGGGGGGAGGGGGAGCAGAAGCTGAAGCAGGGACTGGAGCTCGCGCAGCGAGCCGGGCTTCCCGAACAGATCGCGCGAGGGTACCTCGTGCTCATCGGGACAGCGGTCGGGGCCCGCTGCTACGGTCTCGCGGCCCGCTACCTGCAGGCAGGACTCGACTACTGCAGCGATCACGGTCTGGAGCGCGATCGGCTCTACCTGCTCGCCTACCGGGCGCGCATGGAGCTGGACCAGGGCCGCTGGGGCGCGGCAAGCGAGTCGGCTGCGGCGGTCCTGCGCATCCCGCGCACCTCGATCACGCCGCGGATCTTCGCGCTGGTGGTGCTCGGGCTGGTCCGGGCGCGGCGCGGCGACCCCGGCCAGTGGGCGCTGCTCGATGAGGCGTGGGCATTGGCGGCGCCGACCCGGGAGCTGCCGCGACTGGCGCCGGTCGCGGCGGCGAGAGCCGAGGCCGCGTGGCTCGACGGCGACCGTGACGCCGTCGCTGCGGCAACGGCGGGCACCCTCCCGCTCGCCTTGGAGCGGAACTGGCGGTTCCTGGCCGGCGAGCTGGCCGACTGGCAGCGGCGCGCCGGCCTCGACCGCGAGCTCTCGGTCGAGACCGGTCTCGGTGCCGATATCGCGGAGCCGTACGCGCTCCAGCGTGCTGGCGAGTGGGCGCGGGCGGCCGAGCGCTGGCAGGAGCTGGGCTGCCCGTATGAGGCGGCGCTCGCGCTGGCCGATGCCGGCGAGGAGCAGCCGCTGCGCCGTGCTCTGGACCAGTTGCAGCGGCTTGGGGCAAAGCCAGCCGCCGACCTCGCCGCCCGGCGGCTGCGGGAGCTTGGCGTGCGACGCCTTCCGCGCCGGCCCCGGCGGGCGACGCTCGCCAACCCGGCGGGGCTCACGGCCCGCGAGCTGGAGGTCCTCGCGCTGCTGGGTGCCGGCCTGCGCAACGCCGACATCGCCGCCCGCCTGCACATCGCCGAGAAGACCGCTGGCCATCACGTCTCGGCGATCCTCGCCAAGCTCAGCGTCAGCTCGCGGCACGAGGCCGTGCGGGTCGCGGCGGAGCGGGAGATCCGCCGTTAGTCCCAGTACTCCACCCGGGCCTGGACACCCGTGGTGCAGGTGTACCACAGGCGTGAAACAGGCTCTTAGTGCCGCCGCAACCGGCCCGAAACACGGTTGTGGAACCTAATGAGTGGGCCGCTGGTCGCTGGTCGCCGGATGGGGCAGAGGGAGTGCGGTGCAGCCGTCGCAGGAACCGGTAGGGGCCGCCGGCAGGATGCCTCGACCGCGCGTCCATGTCGGAGCTGCTCGGGCAGCTGCTCGGCAGCGACCAGCACGGCCGCACCGTAGTGCTGCAGGAGCATGGGGAGCCGCTGCCGTCCCACCGCCCGACCGCTGGGCCTACAAGGGCGTCAAGGTGGCTGCAGGCGCCAGCGAGCCGGCCGAGCGGCTCCAGGCGCGGCGCCTGTCGGGCGCGGTTATCGGTCTGGTCTCAGCAGTCGGTGCCCTGGGCGGGCTGCTCATCAATGTCGCCTTCCGCCAGTCGTTCCTGTCCAGCGGCAGCGGCACCACGGCCGTGGCCAGCTTCCTGGCCTTCTACGCCGCCTGCTTCGTGGTCACCTATGCAGTCTACCTGCGTCCCGGCGCGATCCTGGCCCGTCGTTCAGCCCCCGCCGCGGCGCCGGTCTCCACGACTACCTTCTGACCCTGAACGTCGAGCGGTTCGGGTCGAGTGCGGGATCCTGCCGCAGGATGGCAGCTTCGAGGTCGCGCAGCGCCGGGCTGGGGTTGATGCCCAGGTCGTCGCCGAGTGTGCGCCGCAGCCGGTGGTACGCCGCCAGCGCGTCGGCCTGCCGGCCGTTGCGGTAGAGCGCGAGCATCAGCTGCCCGTGGATCTGCTCGTCGAACGGGTGCTCTCGGGTCAGTTGCTCCAGGTCGGGTATGAGCTGCGCATGCTCCCCGAGGGCCAGACGGGCGTCGGTCAGGGCCTGCGTGGCTTGCAGCCAGAGCTGGTCCAGGCGTCCGGCCTGCTCGTCCAGCCAGGTCACCCCGGCGACGTCCAGCAGGGGCCGCCCGCGCCACAGCGCCAGGGCGGCCTGCACCTGCCGTGCGCGGTCGCTGTGGTCAGCCGCCTGGGTGCCCTGCCTGATCAGGCGCTCGGCGACCTGGACGTCGGTCGCCTCGTCGCCAAGATCCAGGACGTAGCCCGGCGGTTGCGCCCGGATCGCGTCCTTGCTCCCCAAGATGTGGCGCAGGTGGGACACATGGCTCTGCAGCGTGTTCACGGCGGTCGGCGGCGTGGCCTCGCCCCAGACGATATCGACGAGACGCCCGGTGCTGACGATCTCCCCACGGTGCAGCGCCAGGACCGCGAGCACTGCCTTGCGACGCAACCCGCGCACGGGCCGTGACGCGCCGTCCACCGCTACATCGACCGGCCCGAGAAGCCTCACCTGCATCTGGTCGCCCTCGTTTGCCACAAGACCGACCCCAACGATCGCCGCCGATCGGTACCCAGGTGTTCGACCGGAGATACGGTTGGTGTGCCTGGCATGGTTCGAATTGCGGCGCCGCCTTCGGCACCCGCCTTTGGGCGCCCGCGGCGCGACTCGAACGCGCGTCCCTCGGCTTAGAAGGCCGTTGCTCTGATCCACTGAGCTACGCGGGCAAGAGCCGAGTTTAGCGCTCCCACAACGACGTCCGGCGCAGGGTGTGCCCGCGCCGGACGTCGGATGTCGAGCTGGCTATGCCATGGCTATGCACCAATGGGCTGCAGGATGCTGCTGTCGAGGTGGGCGGTGGTGGTGGCGGGGGTGCGCTGCTTCATCAGTTCGAAGCCTTCGGCGCGGGCGGCGACACCGGAGGCGGCGAGCCAGCGGAGCCAGGGGGCGGAGACGAAGGCGGATTCGGCCTTGCCGTCCTGGTGCTCGATGCGCAGCCACATACCGGTTTCGGTCAGCTCGACGCCGACGCCATAGGTGGGGACCGGGTCTGCGAGGGGGCTGAAGCGGTGCAGTTCCGGGGTGATCTGCGGGCGTCGGGTGAAGTTGCGCATGGGGCTGCCCCTTTCCGGACTTCCTGAACCGCCAGCTGCCAAAAACTCACGGTTCGGCTGAGCTGTCCGTATGGTGCGGCTTCAATGCTGCTGTAGCTGTCGGGAGCCCGACTTCAATCCGGTCGAGTAGCTGCCTCTGCTCACGTCACCAAGTTGACCAGCCGGCCGGGAACGAACACCGTGTCGCGCGGTTCACGCCCCGCGAGGTGGCGGCGGACGCGCTCACTGGCCAGAGCGAGCGCCACCGCGCCGTCGCGGTCGATCCCGGCCGGGGCTTGGCAGCTGTCCCGGCGCTTGCCGTTCACCTGGATCACCAGCGGGAAGTCCTGCTCGGCGAGGGCGTCCAGATCGGCGGCGGGCCACGGCTGCCGATGCACCGAGTAGGGACCGCCGAGGCGCGACCACAGCTCCTCGGCCAGGTGGGGCGCGAACGGGGCCAGCAGCAGCGTGAAGGTCCGCGCGCTCCGCTGCCACTGTGCCGCCGGCATGGCGGCCTTGTGCTGCCGCAGCCAGCGCAGCAGCTCCATCAGTGCCGACAGGGCAGTGTTGAACTTGAGCCGCTCGATATCATCCCCAAGGGTCGCGATCGCCCGGTGCAACGGACGCGGCTCGACCTCAACCTGACCCTGACCCTGAATCTGAACTCCATCCTTGTCCTGTGCCGCTGCCGGCCGCTGCGGCTCGGTGAGCAGCCGCCAAGCCCTGGCCGAGAACCGCTCGATCCCGGCCAGTCCGGTGTCGCTGAAATCGCCGCCGTCTTCCCACGGAGCGCAGAACAGCAGGTACATCCGCAGGTTGTCGGCTCCGACCCGGTCCATGTAGTGGTCGGGGACGACGACGTTGCCGCGGCTTTTGCTCATCTTGACGCCGTCCTTCAGCAGGAACCCGTGCAGGCGCACCTTCGGGAACGGCTCCGCGAACGGCAGCAGGCCGAGGTCGTGCAGGGCCCTGGTCACGAAGCGTGCGTACAGGTGGTGGCGCGCCACGTGCTCCCGCCCGCCGGCGTAGAGGTCGACCGGCAGCATCTGCGCGGTCCGCCCCGGGTCCCAGGGCTGGCCGCTGCAGCCGCTCGACGGGTAGCGGAGGAAGTACCAGGCCGAGTCCAGGAAGGTGTCGGAGACGTCGGTCTCCCGCTGGGCCGGGCCGCCACAGCGCGGGCAGGTGGTGTTCACGAACGAGGCCACCGCGGCCAGCGGCGACAGCTCCGTGCCGCTCGGGCGGAACTCCTCGACCTCGGGCAGCAGCACCGGCAGGTCCTCGTCGGGCACCGGGACGGTGCCGCAGGCGTCGCAGTAGACGATCGGGATCGGCGGCCCCCAGTAGCGCTGCCGCGAGATCAGCCAGTCATGCAGCCGGTAGCGGCTGCCGTCGGGTGAGCGCCCGATCCACTCGCGCTGGATCCGCTTGGCCACCGGCGGCCAGTCCAGCTCGTCGAGGGCGTCGAGCAGCTCGTCGGCGTAGGCGGTGATGCGCAGGAACCACTGGCGCATGCGCCGCTCGGTCACGAGCGTGCCGCAGCGCTCGCAGCGATCACCCTCCAGCTGCTCGTGGGCCAGCACCGTCAGGCAGGAGGGACACCACAGCACCGGCGCCTGGCGGCGCACCGCCAGCCCTGCCTGGTACAGCCGCAGGAAGATCCACTGGGTCCAGCGGTAGTAGGCGGGGTCGCTGGTGGCAACCTCGTGGTCCCAGTCCCAGGCGGCGCCGAGCCGCTGCAGTTGGCCGCGGTAGCGCGCGATGGTCCGCCCGGTCAGCGTCGCTGGGTTCTCGCCGATCCGCAGGGCGTAGTTCTCGGTGTGGATCCCGAAGCTGTCGAAGCCGATCGGCTGGAACACCTTGTGGCCGCGCATGCGCTGGTAGCGTCCATAGGTGTCGGCGCCGCAGTAGGTGTAGGCATGGCCGACGTGGAGGCCCTCCGCCGAAGGGTATGGAAACTCCACGAGGTTGTAGAACTTCTCGTCCCGGCTGGTGTGGTCGAGGTCCAGCTTGTCGAGCTGGTCGGCCCGCCAGCGCGCCTGCCAGCGTGGCTCTGCCTCGGCCGGGTCATAGGTGTGCTGCGGCGCCTCTTGCTGCTGCGCTTGCTGTTGCGCTAGGTCGTCAGCGGAGAAGCCAGCTCCGGCGTTGCACGCTCATGACCAAAGTATGCCAGAGAGGACGAGCTGGGTGTGGGGCAATAGCAGCTGGCATACTCGGTGCATGGCCGACGGAGCAGCGGTTACGCGCCCCAAGGTGCGGCTCGGGGTGATCTACGCCGCCCACGGCGCCAGCCACGCCGTTGTGCTGGTCCTGCCGGCCGTGCTGATCAGCCTCCGGGCCGAGTTCGGGGCTTCGTTCACCACCCTTGGCACGGTCGCCACCGTCAGTTCGTTCCTCTATGGGCTTGGTGCGCTCCCGGCTGGCCTGCTCAGCGACCGGTTCGGGCCTCCGCAGCTGCTCAGGCTGTTCGCCGCGCTGTCGGTCGTGTGCTGCGCGCTGGCGGCGCTCGCTCCGGGGCTCTGGTGGCTGGCGGCGGCGCTGGCGCTGCTCGGTGCGGCGGGCGCCCTCTACCATCCGGCTGGGCTCGCCGAGCTGACCCTCACCGCGCCCGGCCGTGGCCGCGTGCTCGGCCTCCACGGCGGCGCCGGCAACCTCGGCGCCGCGCTCACGCCACTGCTCGCGGGCGCGATCGCCTCCGCGTGGAGCTGGCGAGGCAGCTACCTGCTCGCCGGGCTCGTCGTCGCCGTGCTGTTCGTGGCGCTGCGCCGGGGCGTGCCGCTGGACCGTGAGCTGCCGCCGCCCGAGCACGCCGGGCCGCCGGAGCGCAACCGCGCCGCGCTGTGGCTGGTCATGTTCCTCGCCGTCGCGGAGGGCTTCATCTTCCAGGGCTTTGTGACCTTCCTACCGGCGTTCCTCGCCGAGGTCGGCCACTTCAGCCATGCCGCGGCAGCCAAGGGCGGAGCGCTGTCCGCCCTGGTGCTGCTGCTCGGCGTGCCCGGCCAGTACCTCGGCGGCCGTCTCGGCGAGGCTGGCCCCCGCACCCTGGCGCTGCGCTACGCCGCCCTCTACGGTGGCGCGGCCGTGGTCGGGCAGGCCGTCCACTGGGCCGGTGCGAGCGTGCTCGGGGTGCTGCTGGCAGGTGCCTTCAGCGTGCTGATCTTCCTCGGCCAGCCGCTCACCAACCAGCTTGTGGCGCGCGGCACCAGCGCCGGACGGCGCGGGGCCGCCTACGGCAGCTACTTCTCGATCTCGCTGGGGATCGGCGCCTTCGCCGGGACCGTCGGCGGGGTCGTCGCCGACCATGCCGGCCTCGCCGCCGTGTTCGGTGTCCTCGGCGTGGTCGCTGTCGTCAACGTCTGCGGCGGGCTCGCCATCCGTGCGCTGCTCGCCCGCGAGCCGGTGTAGGGTCGAGAACGTCCGCGATCGAGAGGGAGGAACAGCGATGGCCACCGCCGAACGTCAGGCCCATGTCCTGTGGGAAGGATCGCTGATCGAGGGCAAGGGCGACGTCGAGTTCGCCAGCAGCGGCATCGGCCGCTACCCGGTCACCTGGGCGTCGCGGGTCGAGCGCCCCGACGGCCGCACCAGCCCGGAGGAGCTGCTCGCCGCGAGCCACGCCGCCTGCTACGCGATGGCCTTCTCGCACACGCTGGCCACCGGCGGCCACCCGGCCGAGCGTCTGCAGGTGACCGCGACCGTCTCCCTGGATGCCAAGCCCGGTGGCGGCTTCCAGGTGACCGGATCGGCCCTGGCAGTCCACGGCAGCGTCCCCGGCCTCGACCAGGCTGCCTTCCAGCAGTTCGCCGACCAGGCCGAGCAGGGCTGCCCGATCTCCAACGCCCTGCGCGGCAACCTGGCCATCACCGTGACGGCCACCCTGGAGTCCTGAGGCTGGCCCTGGCTCCCGCTCCTGGCCAAGGGCCAGGCGGCTGCTCGGGGAGTTCCTGCTCGGCTGTCTCGACCTTGCAGACCTGGAAGCCACGGGCTTCGTAGTTCCGCTTGGCCTGCGGGCCGTCCAGCGAGCAGGTGTGCACCCACACCCGCGCGGGCGCACGCGCCCAGGCACGCTCAACGCCCGCAGTGAGCAGGTGCCCCCCAAAGCCCTGGCCGACAAACTGTGGCAGCAGCCCGAAGTAGGCGACCTCGACCTGCGGGCCGGATTGAGCCTCCAGTTCGAGGTAGCCGACCGGCGTGCCGCGCCACCAGCCGACCCACAACTCGTACTCGTCACGCCCGACCCATCGTTGCCAGTCGGTATAGGACCAGCCCAAGCGATCGGTCCAGTACCAATCGCCACCAACCGCGGTATAGAAGAAGCGACTCAGCTCCGGCACCGGCTCCTGCGCCCGCTCGACCGCCAGCCCCGCGACCCGCCGTGCCGGCCGCAACTGCTCAGGCTGGCGCATCTCCAGCGTCCAGGTCGTCACCGATCGCTGCACACCCATGTCGCCTTGCCGCTCCTTCCATCCATGACGTTTCGCGGCCAGGATGCCAGGCGACCAGGCGACCAGTGCGGAAGCGCTGGAGCGGGTGACGGGAATCGAACCCGCGTCACGAGCTTGGAAGGCTCGAGCTCTGCCATTGAGCTACACCCGCTGACCAGGGGAGCGTACCACCTGCCTCCTGCTGCCTCCGCTTGCCTCCGCTACGACTCGGCGGGCGGGCGAATCGCCGTGAACGCCGCGCCCTGCGGGTCGCGCAGCACCGCGAAGCGACCGTAGGGCGAGTCCATCGGCGCGGCGATAACCCCGCCGCCGAGCCGCTCGGCGGCGGCAGCGGTCCCGTCAGTGTCACCGACCGCGAAGTACACCATCCAGTGGGATGGGATGTCGGCGGGGAACTGCTCGTTCATCTGCAGCGCGCCGCCGGTCATCCGCCCCCCGACCGCGAAGGTCGCGTACCTCGGGCCGCCGCCGGTATCGAGGTCCTCCCAGTCGTAGCCGAACACCGCTGTGTAGAAGGCCCGCGCCGCGTCCAGGTCGCGGGTCGCCAGTTCGTTCCAGACGACCGCGCCCGGCTCGTTGACCAGCGAGGCGCCGATATGGTTGCGGGCCTGCCACAGGCCGAAGACCGTCCCGGTCGGATCGACGCCGATCGCCATGCGCCCCTGATCCATCACGTCCGTCGGCTCCATGTTGAGCCGCCCGCCGGCATCGTGGATCCGCTTGGCGGCAGCATCGACGTCGTCGGTCGCGATGTAGGTGGTCCAAACCGTCGGCATCCCCTGCGGCGCCGGTTCGCCACCGATGCCGGCAACGTACTGCCCACGAAGCTTGCAGATCGTGTAGTACCCCGCCTCCGCCGGCCCGACGTCGAACTCCCAGCCAAACAACCCGCCATAGAAACCACGCGCCCCCTCAGGGTCGCTGGTCATCAGGTCAACCCAAGAGGGCGTCCCCGCGGCATAGGACGTGACCTGCGCCATGCTCCACCTCCGTTGGTTGGAATCGAACATCTGTTCGACAAGCGGAGCATAACCCATCCCCCCAACAGAGACATCGCCCAAGGGAATGATTTCTGCCCCGCCCTGAGCCATCACCGCTGCCAGCCACGGCTTCAGATCCCCTGCTGACCAGCCGATCTCCCTCTCAAATGCACCATTCCGACGCGGGAGACGAACCCTCGATGACCCATCCCAGCAGCCCCACCGCCAAGGAAGGAACCCCCATGAAGTGGGACACACTGTCCGCCTGCTCCACCCTCGCCGCACCCACCCAGGCCCAGTACGAACTCGACCTCCTCGAACTCGGCCCCCGCGTCGCCAACCACCTCTGGAACACCTCGAACTCCACCCATACCATCACCGAGGACGCCGCCTGATCAGCTACATCGTTCAGCTCCTCCAGAAACCACGAAGGGCACGCAGAGGGCACGGCGGACCCAGAAGGGCCGGGTGTCAGCCACCAAGAAGGGCGCTGACCAAGGCTCGAAGGTAGTCGGGACGGCCGGATTCGAACCGGCGACCCCCTGCTCCCAAAGCAGGTGCGCTGCCAAACTGCGCCACGTCCCGTCGTGCATAGCCTCTGAGCTGCGGAGATGCTACCGAACCGTTTGCCGGGCAAGGCAGCGTAGTGCGCTCACCACCTGCTCCGCCGATCGGAGAGGCCCATGCCGAGAGGTAGCGTAGACGACTTGGCGCGATCGTTCGAGCGCCATATCCACGCTGGCACAAGTTCCAGCGCGCGATCGAGGCCTTCTTTGAGGCAGCTTGCTATTTGACATACGAATATCAGCGAGTCCATCCGCGCATGCGATCTAAGCCACTTGAACGTATGTTCGCCATTGGCGTAGGCTCCGCCTATGCCACCCATGCCACCCATGTCACCTACACCAGACGATCAGAGCCTGTCTCTGTTCCCGCGCCCTGCCATGACCGTCCGGCAAGCCTACCGCTTCGCCTTGGACCCCACCCCCCGCCAACAGGCCAGACTCTCCTCGGCGGCCGGCGGGGCGCGGTTTGCCTACAACTGGGGCCTGGCACTGGTCAAACAGCGTCTCGATGATCGTGCCGACGACCAGGGTGTGGTGGTGCCGTGGACGCTGCCGGCGCTGCGGCGCGAATGGAACCGCGCCAAAGCAACGGCCGCGCCGTGGTGGGGGGAGAACTCCAAGGAGGCCTACAACTCCGGGCTGGACGCGCTGGCACGGGGGCTGAAGAACTGGGCGGCCAGCCGCAACGGCACCCGGGCTGGGCCGCGGGTGGGGTTCCCACGGTTCAAGCGCAAGGGCCACGCTCGGCAGTCGTGCCGGTTCACCACCGGGGCGATCCGAGTGGAGGCTGACCGCCATCATGTGACCTTGCCCAGGCTGGGGCAGCTCAAGACCCACGAGTCAACCCGCAAGCTCGCCCGCCGCATCGAGGCTGGGACCGCGCGGATCCTGTCAGCGACGATCTCTCAATCTGGCGGTCGCTGGTTCTGCTCGTTCACCTGCGAGGTGCAGCGCGCCCAGCGCAGCCCCCGCCATCCAGTCGCCAGGGTCGGGGTGGACGTGGGCATCAAGCATCTGGCGGTGGTGTCCACCGGCCAGGTGGTCGACAATCCCGCTCCGCTCAACGCCAATCTGCGCAGGCTGGCGCGCCAATCCCGGCAGTTGGCCCGCTGCCAGGGTCCCCGCGACCCGGCCGGCGGGCGCCAGGTGCCGTCTCGCAACTGGCAGCAGACCAGGAGGCGGCTGGCCAGGACCCACGCCCGCATCGCCAACCTACGTCAGGAGGCGCTGCACCGGCTCACCAGCGAGCTGGCCGCCACCTACGGCACCGTGGTGGTGGAGCGCCTCAACGTAGCGGGGATGCTGCAAAACCACCGCCTGGCCCGCGCGATTGCCGATTCGGGGATGGGGCAGGTCCGACGGCTGCTCGGCTACAAGTGCAGGTGGAGCGGCGGGCGGCTGGTGGAGGCTGACCTGTTCTTCCCGTCGTCGAAGACCTGCTCGGGCTGCCGGACAGTAAAAGCCACGCTGTCGTTGGCCGAGCGGACCTTCGAGTGTGAGGCGTGTGGGTTGCGTCTTGACCGGGACTTCAACGCCGCCCGCAACCTCGCCGCGCTCATCGAGACGGTCGCGGTCGAGGTCGGCGGCGGCAGCAGTAGCGGCAACATCGTGGTCGCCGGGAGTGGACCGGAGACTGAAAACGCTCGCGGAGGGGACGCAAGACCCGGCGCTGCTGGGCAGCCCCCAGGGAAGCGGGAAGCCAGCGGCCATGGCAGGGATGGGCGCAAGACTGGCACCGCCGGGCCGCAAGGCTCGGCTGCCTGAACCAGACGCTGACGATTCGACCGGGGCTCCGGCTGATTGAAACGCTGATGATTCAGACCACGGTAGACGACTTGGGGTGGGTTCGACCTGGTTGGTGGCTCCGGGTCTTGTGGTGGTCACCGGGCGTCCATCTGGAGGGGTTTTCGCTGTCCGCGAGCGTTGATATGGTCCGGCGAACGGGAAGTGCTGGCCATTTGGGGGGGTTTGGAGGTCGGGCATGGGCATGGCCATTGGGCTCTGGGGGATCTGGAGGCGGGTCCTCGCGGGTTTGAGCGCGGCGGGGATGGTGGCGGTTCTTGGGGTGGTGGCTCCGGGGGCCGCGAGTGCGGGGACTGCGGCGGGGGCGGCGGGGGCGGCGGGGTGTCAGCTGAACGCCGCTGGGGGCCACGTCCAGCACGTCGTGTCGCTGGTGTTCGACAACGTGCACCTCACGCGCGATAACCCGAACGTGCCGTCGGACCTGGAGCAGATGCCGAACCTGCTCAACTTCATCGAGGGCAACGGGGTGATGCTCTCCAACAACCACACGCCGCTGATCGCGCACACGGCCACCGACATTCTGACCGGGTTCACCGGGGTGTACGGGGACCGGCATGGCGTTCCGATCTCGAACAGTTTCCGGTACTTCAAGCCGGATGGGACCAGCAATCCGGCGGGGTCGTTCGCGTACTGGACCGATCCGCTCAATGACCTGACCAACCCGCAGCCACCGTTCGACACGACGCCGCAGATGATCAACGAGGCTGGCAAGATCGCGCCGGCTCCGTGGGTGCCGTACACCAGGGCTGGTTGCAACGTCGGTGCGGTCGCCGCGGCGAACACGATTCTGGAGAACACCGGCCTGGACGTCACCACCGTGTTCGGCCCGGGTTCGCCTGAAGAGGCCGAGGCCAAGGCCAACCCGGCCTTGGCGCAGACTGACTTCGTCGGTATCGGGGTCCACTGCGCGGCGGGCGCCGCTCAGTGTTCGAGTGCCAACAACGGCCGGCCCGACCTGCTGCCTGACGAGCCAGGCGGCTACCAGGGTTTCCAGGCGCTCTTCGGGCACAAGTATGTGGCGCCGCAGATCAGCCCGAACGGGCCGCTGACCGACCTGAACGGCAACCCGATCAAGGACGCTCAGGGCAACCTCGGCTTCCCCGGGTTCGACGGCATGGGCGCGGCGGTGTCGCTGTCGTACGTCGCCGCGATGCAAGAACACGGTGTGCCGGTCACCTTCGGCTATATCTCGGACGCGCACGACAGGCACCCGACTGGCGGAGCCTACGGGCCTGGCGAGGCGGGGTACGTGGCTGCGCTGCACGCCTACGACGACGCCTTCGGCAAGTTCTTCGCTCGCTTGGCAGCCGACGGGATCAACCAGTCGAACACCCTCTTCGTGGTCACCGCCGACGAGAACGACCACTTCGCCGGCGTGCAGGCCAGCGGTTGCGACGGGGTGACCACCCCGTGCACCTACGCCCCGGGACAGATTGGCGAGCTGAATACCAATGTGGCCGGCCTGCTCGCCACGCAGAAGGGCAACACCACGCCATTCGCCATGCATAGCGACTCGGCGCCGAACTTCTACCTGACTGGCAACCCCAGCCGTGACGCCGCCGTCGCCCGCAGCTTCGAGCGAGACGTGTCCGGTCTCACCGCGAGCAATCCCTTCAGCGGCAACCAGAACGAGACCATCTTCAACTCTCTGGCTGATCCGGTAGAGATGAAGATCCTTCATATGGTCACGGCCGACCCGGCCCGCACGCCGACCTTCACCGGGTTCGCCAAACCCGACTACTTCGTCTTCCCTGGCGCGGCCAACTGCACCGCACCGTGCGTCGCGGTCAACCCGGCCTTTGCCTGGAACCACGGGGACGTGTCGCCGGACATCAACCGCACCTGGCTCGGCCTGGTCGGGCCGGGTGTGCCACACCGCGGTCTCGATGCGGCGACCTGGGCGGACCACACCGACATCCGGCCGACCATGCTCGCGCTGCTGGGGCTGCGCGACGACTATGAGCACGACGGCCGGGTGCTGATCGAGGATCTGAGCCCGACCGCGGTGGCGGGGTCGCTGAACGCCCACCGCGCGGTCCTGCTGGAGCTCGCCAGGGTCTTCAAGCAACTCGACGCCTGCGTCGGCGCCTTCGGGCTGGACACCCTCAAGGCCTCGACTACGGCGCTGAAGAGCGGATCGGCCAGCGACGACACCACCTACCAGCGGCTGGAGGCGGCCCTCCAAGCGCTCGGGACGGCCCGTGATCCGCTGGCGAGCAAGATCCACGCGCAGCTTGACGCGGCAGCGTTCCAGGGCAAGCCGATCAACATGCCGCAAGCCCTGGCGCAGATCGCAGCGGCCAAGGTCCTGCTCGCCGCCGCGCATCACCTCGCCAGCGGCGGCTGAGCCGAGCCTCGCCTGAGTCTCGCCTGAGCGCACCGGCTGCCCGACGCTGATCGCAGCGCAGGGCAGCCGGTGCGCACATCCAGTGCCACCTTGCGGATGGGGGAGGCACAACCACTCGAAGTGGGGATGGCACGTTACGGTTGATGTGGGATAGCCACCCGGACCAATTCCTAGCATCTTGGTCGGAGTGGTGTGGTAGGAACCGTCGTGATGGGTAGGTGAAGCGTCGAATGCACATCAGCCTCGCGGTCGCAGTCGCCGGCCTGATCGTGGGATTCACGGTCGGGCTCACCGGGATGGGCGGAGGCGCCCTGATGACCCCGATCCTGGTGCTGCTATTCAAGGTGCAGCCACTCGCGGCGGTCTCAAGCGACCTGGTCGCGGCGGTGATCATGAAGCCGGTCGGCGGCGGCGTCCACCTGCGCCGTGGCACGGTGAACTTCGCGCTGGTCAGGTGGCTGATGGTCGGCTCGGTGCCCGCCGCCTTCGCCGGCGTGCTGGTGCTCAGACACCTCGGCGACGGCGCGGTGGTGCAAACCCGCATCAAGGAGGCACTCGGCGCCGCACTCCTGCTGGCCGCCATCTCGATCGCGGCCAAAGGCGTCCTGCAGGCCCGCACGACTCGCCGGGCAGTCCAGGCCGCCGGTCAGGGCCAGGGCCGTCCACAGCCGCAGCGGCCGTTCCAGATCCGTCCCCTTCCAACCATGGCGATCGGCGTACTCGGCGGCCTGGTGGTCGGCATGACCTCGGTCGGATCCGGCTCCCTCATGATCGTGCTGCTGTTGCTGCTCTACCCGATGCTCAGCTCCGCCGAGCTAGTCGGCACCGACCTGGTCCAGGCGATCCCTCTGGTCGGCTCTGCCGCCTTTGGCCACATCCTGTTCGGCGACTTCCGCCTGAGCCTGACCGCCTCCCTGCTGGTCGGCAGCATCCCCGGCGTCTACCTCGGCGCCCGCGTCTCCTCCCGCGCCAAGGATGTGGTCATCCGCCCAGCCCTCGCCCTGATCCTGATCGCCTCCGGCCTCAAGCTCCTCAACCTGGACACCGTCACGCTCGCGATCGTCGTCGCCGCCGTGATCCTGGTCGCCGTCCCCATCTGGGGCATGCTCGACGCCGCCATCCACAGCGATGCCGCCTGGACAGCCGTCCGCGCCAGCAAACGCGCGATTGTCGCAATCCAAGGCATCGGCGCAATCTTCGGCGTCGGCTTCGTCGCCGCCCTGGTCTACTTCAGCCGCATCCGCCCCCGCCTGGTGGCAGCCAAGGTGCCCGCGCCCGCGCATCCCGGGGCAAAGTAACGGCACACCGCGACTGTAGTATGTGGAGCGGAGAGCGGGACCCCCGCCCGGGCCACCCCGCCACGCCAAGCCACGCCAATTAGTCCCTAAGCAGAGGCCCGCCCCCGGGCCCCGGGAGGATCCCCGTGCGCAGCACTGTTGAGCCTTTGGAGCCGACGAAGGTGAAGATCAGCGTCGTCGTTGAAGCCGACGAGCTCACCCCCGCGATCGACCGGACCGCCCGCCGCCTCGGGCGGGAGGTCAAGATCCCCGGCTTCCGCAAGGGCAAGGTGCCGCGCCAGGTGCTGGAGGCACGGATCGGCCGCGCGGCCCTGCTCGAAGAGGCGATCGAGCACGAGGCCGTGCCCGAGTTCTACGCCAAGGCGGTTGAGGAGCACGGCATCGAGCCGCTCTCCCGCGCCAAGGTCGACCCGCCGGACTACACCGACGGCCAGGCCCTCGAGTTCAGCGCGACGGTCGAGGTCAAGCCACACGTCGACCTGCCGCCCTACCGTGGTGTCCAGGTGGAGGGCCCGGAGCTGGAGATCACCGACGAGCACGTCGACAGCCGCCTCGAGCAGCTCCGGGAGCGTTTCGCCCAGCTGGAGGTCATCGGCCGGCCGCTGGCAGAGGACGACTACGCCCAGATCGACCTGCGCGCCAGCGTCCACACCGAGGACATCCCCGAGCTTGGCCGCAGCGACCTGCTCTACGAGGTGGGCTCCGGCACCCTCGTCCCCGAACTGGACGAGCAGCTCCAGGGCGCCCGCAAGGGCGACATCCTGCGCTTCAACGCCACCCTGCCGGAAGACGCCGGCGAGCGCGGCGGCCAGGAGGTCACCTTCCAGGTGCTGGTCAAGGAGGCCAAGACCAAGGTCCTCCCCAAGCTGGACGACGACTTCGCGCAGGAGGCGAGCGAGTTCGACACGCTGGAGGAACTGCGGGCCGACCTCCGCGAGCACCTGGAGGAGGCCGCCGCCGAGCAGCTCAAGGCCGAGACCGAGACCAGGGTGCTGCAGGCCTACCTCGACCTGGTCGAGGTGCCGCTGCCGGAAGCGCTGGTCAACGACGAGCTGCACTACCGGGCCAGCCGCTTCGTGCAGCAGCTGAACCTCATGCGGCTGCCGCTCGAGCAGTATCTGGAGGGCACCCAGCAGACCAAGGAGCAGCTCGAGGCCGACCTGCGCGCCCAGGCCGAGCGGGCGGTGAAGTCGCAGCTCGTGCTGGAGGCGGTCGCCGAGGCCGAGGGCATGGACGCCAGCGACGCGGAGATCGAGGCGGAGATCAACCGCCAGGCCGAGCGCGCCGGCCGCGACTCCGAGGAGATCAAAAAGGCACTCGGCGAAGGGCGGGAGAGCGTGATCCGAGGTGATATCCTGCGGACCAAAGCCCTCGCGTTCCTCGTCGAGCACGCCGATGTGCGGCCGCCGGCCGAGCATGCAAGCGAGCGAAGCGATGCCGTCCACGGGAGGGCGGCGGAGGCGGAGGCGGCCGGGGTGGGGGCCTCGGTGTCGTCAGCCGGCGAGGAGCCGGATGGGAATGCGGCCCAGACCACACAGTCCGACGGCGACGAGCAAGCATCCACGGAAGCATCCAAGGAGTCGTAGGAAATGCAGCCGATCTCCAACTATCTGGTTCCGGTCGTCGTCGAGCAGACCAGCCGTGGCGAGCGTTCGTTCGACATCTACTCCCGCCTGCTGAACGAGCGCATCATCTTCCTGGGCACGCCGATCGACGACACTGTCGCCAACCTGGTGATGGCGCAGATGCTGCACCTCGAGGGTGAGGATCCCGACAAGGACATCCAGCTCTACATCAACTCGCCGGGCGGGTCGGTGACCGCGCTGCTGGCGATCTACGACACCATGCAGTTCATCAAGCCGGATGTGGCCACCACCTGCATGGGGCAGGCGGCCTCGGCCGCGGCGGTGCTGCTTGCCGCCGGTGCCGCTGGCAAGCGCTTCGGCCTGCCGCACTCGCGGGTCCTGATCCACCAGCCATCTGGCGGCGCCGAAGGACAGAGCGTTGACATCGAGATCCAGGCTCGTGAGATCCTGAGGATGCGGCGCATGCTGGACGAGATCCTCGCCGCGCATACCACTCAGCCGATCGATAAGGTTTCGAGGGACACCGACCGCGACTTCATCATGACGGCGCAGCAGGCCAAGGAGTACGGCATCATCGACGAGATCATCGAGAGCCGTCAGGTAGCTGAGGAGTTCGTCTCAGCGGCGTCCGGCAACGGGCGGCGCTGAAAGCGGAGCAGCTGAGAGGAACCGAGAGGTACCAAAACATTTCGCCGAGAAGATGGTGCTGGCGCCTCGTCCCTCCGGACGCGTACGCTCCAGCAGTCGGGCCAGGGCAGCGCGGGAACCGCATGAGGGGTCGGACAGATGGCCAAATTTGGAGACGGTGGCGACCTGCTGAAGTGTTCGTTCTGCGGCAAGTCGCAGAAGCAGGTCAAGAAGCTGATCGCCGGCCCTGGTGTGTACATCTGCGATGAATGTATTGATCTCTGCAATGAGATCATCGAAGAGGAGCTCTCCGAGACCTCTGAGCTCAAACTTGACGAGCTGCCCAAGCCAAAAGAGATCTTCTCGTTCCTGAACGACTACGTCATCGGTCAGGACGAGGCGAAGCGAGTCCTTTCGGTCGCGGTCTACAACCACTACAAGCGCATCCAGGTAGGCGCTGCCGCCGCTGGCGAGGTTGAGCTGCAGAAGTCGAACATCATCCTGCTCGGGCCCACCGGCTGCGGCAAAACGCTGCTGGCGCAGACGCTCGCCCGCATGCTGAACGTCCCCTTCGCGATCGCCGACGCCACCGCCCTCACCGAGGCCGGCTATGTCGGCGAGGACGTCGAGAACATCCTGCTGAAGCTGATCCAGGCGGCCGACTACGACGTCAAGAAGGCCGAGACCGGGATCATCTACATCGACGAGATCGACAAGATCGCCCGCAAGTCGGAGAACCCCTCGATCACCCGGGACGTCTCCGGCGAGGGCGTGCAACAGGCCCTGCTGAAGATCCTGGAGGGCACCACCGCGAGCGTCCCGCCGCAGGGCGGCCGCAAGCATCCCCACCAGGAGTTCATCCAGATCGACACCACCAACGTGCTGTTCATCTGCGGTGGCGCGTTCGCCGGTCTGGAGAAGATCATCGAGTCCCGCATCGGGCGCAAAGGGGTCGGCTTCGGCGCCGACCTCCGCCGTATCGGGGACAAGGACATCGGCGAGATCCTCTCCAACGTCCTACCCGAGGACCTGCTGAAATTCGGCCTGATCCCAGAGTTCATCGGCCGCCTGCCGGTGATCTCCTCGGTCCACTCCCTGGACAAGCAGGCACTGGTGCGCATCCTGGTCGAGCCCAAGAACGCGCTCGTGCGGCAGTACCAGCGGCTGCTGGAATTCGACGGCATCGAGCTGGAATTCTCCGACGACGCCTTGGACGCCATCTCCGACCAGGCGATCCTGCGTGGCACGGGCGCCCGCGGCCTCAAGGCGATCCTCGAAGAGGTCCTGCTGGAGCCGCAGTACGAGCTGCCCTCGCGTTCGGACGTGCGCCGCTGCGTGATCACCGCCGACGTGGTGCTCCGTGGCGTCAACCCCACGCTGGTCCCGCGCGACCGCGAGACCCCGCAGCGCGAGCGCACCCGCCGCGAACGCAGCGCCTGACCCTGCGCCTGCGCTACAGTTGCGCTGTAGTGGGTCTTTTCGTTTCCTCGATCTGATGACAGCGGAAGGTGACGTGAGCAGGTTCGCAGCGACCCTGGCGGCACAGACCGCCTCTGCTCTGCGAGTATCCCGCTAGAGCCGGGTGCGCTAGCGCTCCCTTCGCTCGTCCCTTTCACAGTTCAGCGTGCCGCCCGCGCAACGCCCAAAAGGCTGTGTGGCGGCGCCGCCACCGAGGAGACCATCTGTGACCGAACCCGAATCCGCAGGGCAGCCGGAGCTGTCCAAGACCTACAGCCCCGAGGCGGTCGAGGGGCCGACCTCCCGGCGCTGGCTCGACCAGGATCTGTTCCGGGCTGACCCCGCCTCGGGCAAGCCCCGCTTCAGCATGGCGTTGCCGCCACCGAACGTGACCGGCTCGCTGCACATCGGGCACGCGCTCGACCATACCTTCCAGGACTACCTCGCCCGCATGCACCGCATGCGCGGCTTCGAGGTGCTGTGGCTCCCGGGCATGGACCATGCCGGCATCGCCACCCAGAACGTGGTCGAGCGGGAACTGGCCAAGGAGGGCAAGACCCGTTTCGACCTCGGCCGCGAGGCATTCGTGGAGCGCGTCTGGGAGTGGAAGGCCGCCTCCGGCGGGCGCATCCTCGGCCAGATGCAGCGCCTCGGCGACTCGGTCGACTGGTCGCGTGAGCGCTTCACCATGGACGAGGGCCTGTCGCGCGCCGTGCGCCACGTCTTCGTCAGCCTCTACGAGCAGGGCCTGCTCTACCGCGGCCAGCGCATCATCAACTGGTGCCCGCGCTGCCTCACCGCGCTCTCCGACATCGAGGTGGAGCACGAGGAGATCCCCGGCGAGCTGGCCCACCTCCGCTACCCGCTGGCCGACGGATCCGGGCAGGTGGAGGTGGCGACCTCACGGGCTGAGACAATGCTCGGCGACACCGCTGTGGCGGTTCACCCCGAGGATCCGCGCTACCGCGACCTGATCGGCCGCACCGTGCGCCTCCCGCTGGTGGACCGCGACATCCCCATCGTCGCCGACGAGGCGGTCGACCGCGCCTTCGGCACGGGCGCGGTCAAGGTCACCCCGGCCCACGACCCCAACGACTACGAGATCGCCCAGCGCCACGACCTCCCCGCCATCAACGTGCTCACCGAGGAGGCGATCGTCAACCAGCACGGCGGCCGCTTCCAGGGTTTGGACCGCTACGCCGCCCGCGAGGCGGTCAAGCAGGCGTTCGCGCAGCTCGGCCTGCTCGGCAAGGTGGCGGTCGCGCCGCACGCCGTGGGCCACTGCTACCGCTGCCACACCGAGGTCGAGCCGCGCCTGTCGCTGCAGTGGTTCGTGGCCACCAAGCCGCTCGCCGAGGAGGCCATGGCTGCGGTCCGCAGCGACCGCACCCGCTTCGAGCCGGCCCGCTACGAGAAGACCTTCTTCGGCTGGATGGAGAGCATCCGCGACTGGTGCGTGTCACGGCAGCTGTGGTGGGGCCACCGCATCCCCGCCTGGTACTGCCCGGACGGCCACGTCACCGTCGCCCGCACCGACCCGGACGCCTGCGCCGAATGCGGCCAAGGCGGCCTGACGCAGGACGAGGACGTCCTCGACACCTGGTTCTCCAGCGCGCTGTGGCCCCTGTCCACCCTCGGCTGGCCGGACCAGAGCGAGGACCTGGCCGCCTTCTACCCGACCTCGGTCCTGGTCACCGGCTACGACATCATCTTCTTCTGGGTGGCGCGGATGCTGATGTTTGGCTGCCACTTCCTACCGCCGACCCCCTTCGAGGTGGTGGCGATCCACGGGATGGTGCGCGACGCGCACGGCAAGAAGATGTCGAAGTCCTTCGGCAACGTCATCGACCCGATCGAGCTGATGGACCGCTACGGTACCGACGCGCTGCGCTTCGCCCTGATCCGCGGCGCCAATCCCGGCGGCGACGTGCCGCTGGCCGAGGAGTGGGTGGAGGGCGCCCGCAACTTCGCCAACAAGCTATGGCACCTCGGCCGCTTCGTGCTCTCCACGGTGCCGGCGTCGGCCCTCAACACGACGCCCGGGACCAGGGTGGAGGGCGTGGCGGGGGCTGCCCCTGCTGGCCCTGCGGTTGCCCCCGGCGGCGATGCGCTCGCCGACCGCTGGCTCAGGTCGCGGCTGGAGCGGACCCGTGCAGCGGTGAGCGCCGCCTACGATCGCTACGACCCAGCGGAGGCTGCCAGGCTGCTGCACGCCTTCGCCTGGAGCGAGCTGGCCGACTGGGCCGTGGAGCTGGCCAAGCCTCGTCTCGCCGCCGGTGGGGAGGACGCCCGCCGGGCCGGCGTCACGCTGGTGCACGCGCTCGACGTGACCCTGAAATTGCTCCACCCGGTCATGCCGTTCGTGACCGAGGAGCTGGCCCGCGCCCTCTCCGGCGTGGAGACCATCACCCTCGGCCCCTGGCCGGCGGAACGGGCGGGCGATCTGGACGCCGACGCCGAGACGGCCATGACCGACCTGCAGGAGGTCATCGCCGCCCTGCGCCGCTTCCGCGCCGAGCACCACGTCTCGCCGGGCAGCAAGCCGCGCTGCACGATCGTGCCTGCCGACCAGCGCCAGGCCGCCTTGTTCGCGGCCGAGGCTTCCAGCGTGCGGCGCCTCGCCCGGCTGGCCGAGTTCACAGTCGCCCCTCCGGGCACAGCCCCGACCGGGGAACCAGCCACCAAGCTGCTGGCTGCCGCGGCGGAGCTGTACCTCCCGCTGGCCGGCCTGCTCGACCTGGACGAGGAACGCCGCCGGCTGGAGCGCGAACGCGTCACCCTGGAAGCCGAGCGTGACCGCGCCACCGCCAAGCTCGCCAACCCCGACTTCGTCGCCAAGGCGCCCCCGCCGGTGGTCGACAAGGTCCGCGCCCGCCTCGCCGAGGTCGACGCCGACCTTGCCAAGGTCGCCGAGCAGTTCGGCGCGCTCGGGGGGTAGGCGAGGCGGCCCGAGGGGTCGCCCCGCGTCACTACAATCGCCGGGCACCCAAACCCTGGATCGTTCGAGGAGCAGGAGCGCTCGTGGAGTACGCGGAGGCTGTCAGATCGCTGTATGCACGGATGCCGACGCGGATCGGGCCGAGCCTTGAGCGGATCCAGCGGCTGGTTGAGTTGCTGGATCACCCGGAGCAGAGTGCGCCGGCGGTGCACCTGACCGGGACCAACGGGAAGACCAGCAGCGCGCGGATGGTGACCGCGCTGCTGGCTGCCTTCGGGTTGGGGGCGGGGCGCTACACCAGCCCGCACCTGCAGGACGTGCGGGAGCGGATCGCGCTGGCCAGCCGGCCGATCTCCACCGGGGAGTTCGCCGAGACCTATTCCTACCTGGAGCCGTACTTCGCCGAGGTCGACCAGGCGGGGGAGCAGCCGGTCACCTTCCATGAGGCGCTCACCGCGCTCGCCTTCACCTGGTTCGCGGAGGTGCCGGTGGACGCGCAGGTCATCGAGGTCGGCATGGGCGGCTCCTGGGACGCCACCAACGTGGTCGACGGGGCAGTCGCGGTCATCAACCGGGTCTCAGTCGATCATCCCGAGCTGGGGGATACCCCTGTCGCGGTGGCGGGCGAGAAGGCGGGCATCATCAAGCCGGGTGCGACCGTGGTCAGCCAGCACCAGGACCCGGACGTGCTGGCGCTGATCAGCGAGCGCACCGAGCGGCTGGGCGGCCGGCTGCTGCTCGCCGGGCGCGACTTCGACCTGCTGCGGCGCCGCGGCGCCCACGGCGGCCAGGTGCTCGACCTGGCCACACCGAGCGGGGAGCTCCGCGATCTGTTCCTGCCGCTGTACGGGCACCATCAGGCGGTCAACGCGGCCAGCTCGCTGGTTGCGGTGCAGGCGTTCCTCGGCGACCGGCCGCTCGACGCCGACACCGTCCGGGAGGGCTTCGCGGCGGTCACCTCCCCAGGCCGGCTGGAGGTGGTGGGACGCAAGCCGCTGGTGCTGCTCGACGGCGCCCACAACCCGGAGGGTGCCCGCGCCCTGGCCGCCGCGCTGCTAGAGGAGTTCGTGGTGGACCGGCGCACCGTCGTGCTGGCCTGCCTGGCCGACAAGGACCTTCACGGCATCGTCGCGGGACTCGCGCCGGCGACCGGGCGGCTGATCGTGACCGCCAACTCGAGCCCGCGCAGCGCAGGGGCCGAGCAGCTCCGCAAGGAGGCCGAGGCGCTCGGCCTCACCGCCGAGGTCGCCGCCGACGTGCCCAGCGCGGTGCGGCTGGCGCTGGAGGGCGCCTCCGAGTCGGAGGCGGTGGTGGTGACCGGCTCCCTCTACACCGTGGGCGACGCCCGCGAGCTGCTGCTCGGACCGGGACCCGCGTAAGATCCGCGGGCATCTCTTTGGCTTGTCGCTGTTGAGTTCACCGAACATGGAGGTTGGCGCGTGGCCGACGAACGTACCCTGGTCCTCTGCAAGCCTGACGCGGTCGCCCGCGGCCTGGTCGGGGAGGTCGTCGGCCGGCTGGAGCGCAAAGGCCTGCGGCTGCTCGCGATGGAGCTGCGCACGCTGGACGAGGGCGTGGCCAAGCAGCACTACGGCGAGCACGAGGGCAAGCCGTTCTTCGGCGAGCTGGTCTCGTTCATCACCAGCGGGCCGCTGCTGGCGATCGCGGTCGAAGGGCCGGAGGCGGTGGCTGCGGTCCGCGCGCTGATGGGCCCCACCAACCCGGTCAGCGCCCCGCCCGGCTCGATCCGCGGCGACTTCTGCCTGGAGATCGGCCAGAACCTGGTGCACGGCTCCGACTCGACCGCCTCCGCCGCTCGCGAGCTGGCGTTGTTCTTTCCCAAGCTGCAGTAGCGAGCGCGCCAAGGTCGCGCCGGCGCAATGGCGGGTTGGCGGTCAAGTCCGCTGGTTGGCCGGCCGAGGGGATCGAGATGGCGGTTCGGTAACGTCTCGTTGAGCCTCACGGAGACGAACGACCGGCTGGTGTAGCATGACGAAGTTCCCAGCGGCTGACCGTTCTCGCAGCTAAGCACGGCTACCCTGGCACTTCCTTGGCGCCCCGGCCGGATCGGGGTCTGCAAAAAGCGCTCGAAGGGGCTGGTTCCTTTGCAGAATGCCTTTCGCTTTCTCGGTCGGGACATGGCGGTCGATCTTGGGACCGCCAATACGCTTGTGTACGTGCGCGGGCGGGGCGTGGTGCTGAATGAGCCGTCGGTGGTGGCGATCAACACCAAGACCAACCAGGTCCTGGCGGTCGGCTCGGACGCCAAGGCGATGATCGGCCGCACCCCCGGCCACATCCAGGCGATCCGCCCGCTGAGGGACGGCGTCATCGCCGACTTCGACACCACCGAGAAGATGCTCCGCTACTTCGTCCATAAGGTGCACCGGCGCCAGATCCTCGCCAAGCCGCGGGTGGTGGTGTGCGTCCCGTCCGGGATCACCGGAGTGGAGCGCCGCGCGGTCTTCAACTCCGCCATCCAGGCCGGGGCGCGCTCCGCGTTCATCATCGAGGAGCCGATGGCCGCGGCGATCGGCGTCGGCCTGCCGGTCGAGGACCCCACCGGCAACATGGTGGTCGACATCGGCGGCGGCACCACCGAGGTCGCGGTAGTGGCACTCGGCGGCATCGTGACCAGCCAGTCGATCCGCATCGGCGGCGACGAGCTGGACGAGGCGATCATCAGCTACGTCAAGAAGGAGTACTCGCTGATGCTCGGCGAGCGCACCGCCGAGGCGATCAAGATCAACATCGGCTCCGCCTTCCCCCTGTCGGAGGAACCGACCGCCGAGGTGCGCGGCCGTGACCTGGTCAGCGGGCTGCCCAAGACGATCACGGTGGGCGCTGAGGAGATCCGCAAGGCGATCGAGGAGCCGGTCAACGCGATCGTGGACGCGGTCAAGAACACCCTCGACCGCACCCCGCCGGAGCTCGCCGCCGACGTGATGGACAAGGGCATCGTGCTCACCGGCGGCGGCGCCCTGCTCCGCGGGCTCGACGACCGGCTCAAGCACGAGACCAGCATGCCGATCCACGTTGCTGACGAGCCGCTGCACTCGGTGGTGTACGGCTCCGGCAAGTGCATCGAACAATTCGAGACCCTGAAACGCGTGCTGATCGGTTCTGGATCCCGCTGATTTGGGCAAGTGATCTAGGAAACATCAGATCGTGGCAAGGGCGCTGTTCGTTTCGTTCCTGAAGCTGGAGGTTGGGTCGGTTGTACGCACGCCCCCGCCGCGCCCGCGTGTTGCTGGTGCTGCTGCTGCTCGCCTCGATCATGGTGATCACCATCGATTTCCGCGAAGGCCAGAGCGGGCCGGTCGCGCAGCTCCAGCGGGTCTCGATTGCGGCCTTCGGGCCGCTGCAGCGCGGCGTCAGCGCGGTGGTCCGCCCGGTCGGGGACTTCTTTGCCGGGATCGGCCAGATCGGCCGCCTCCGGCGTGACAACCGCCGCCTCACCGCAGAGGTCGAGCAGCTCCGCAACCAGGAGCGCACCTACCAGGACGCGATCGGCGAGAACCAGCGCCTGCGCAGCACCCTCGGCATGGCCGCGCGCTGCGGCTGCAAGACCGTCGGGGCGCTGGTGGTGGCCCGCTCCGGCTCCAACTTCCAGTGGTCGGTGACGATCGACGCGGGCTCCAGCCGGGGGATCGCCACCGGCATGCCGGTGCTCGACGCCGACGGCCTGGTCGGCCGCGTCGCCGAGGTGACCGGCGGCTATGCCACCGTGGTGCTGCTCGACGACCCGTCCAGCGGCGTGGCCGCCAGCCTGGCGCGCACCAAGTCTCCCGGCATCGTCAAGGGCGCCGCCGAGGCCGGCGTGCAGTTCGAGCCGGTCCAGGCCGGCACCGACGTGCGCGTGGGCGACGAGGTGGTGACCCGCGGCTACCAGGGTGGTGTGTTCCCGGCCGGGCTGCCGGTGGGGGTGGTGGCGCGGGTCGATCCCGCCGGTGCCGCGAGCCTGGTCCCCACCGTGACACTGCGCCCCTATGCCAACCTCGGCACCATCGACGTGGTCGCGGTGGTGGTGTCCCAGCCCAAGCCGGCCCAGCCCAAGCCCGCGCAACCCGGCCAGGTCCTCACCCCGACCACGACGCCGGCGACACCGGCAGCAGCGGCAGCGGGCGGTGGCCGCTGATGCGCCGCGTCCTCGCCCTCAGCGCGGTGATCGCCGTCGGGCTGCTGCTGGAATCTACCGTGCTTGTCTCCTGGCGCCTTGCTGGTGCCCGGCCGGACGTGCTGGTGATCGCCGTGGTGGCCGTCGCCATGGGCGCCGGACCGGTCCAGGGCGCGACCTTCGGGTTCTGCGCCGGGCTGCTCGCCGACCTGCTCTTCAGCCAGTCTGTGGGGGTCTCGGCGCTGGTCTACACCGCGATCGGCTTTGCCGTCGGCGCGGTACGGGCCTATGTCACCAGTTCGGGGGCCTGGACCCACCTGACCCTGACCGCAGCGGCCAGCCTTGCCTCGGTGTGGCTCTCCGGGCTGGTGCTGCGCGTCTTCGACCAGTCCTCGTGGGGATTTGTGGCCCGCACCGGGCTGCTGGTTGCCGCCGCGAACCTGCTGCTCACCCCGCTGGTCTACCCGCTGGTCCGCCGTTTGGTCGACCGCACCGCCCCCACGCCGGAGATCTATCCAGCCATGAAGGGCTGGTAGGGGAGGTGCCGTGAAGCAGAAGCCGCCGCCCCGTTCCCACCCTCCGCTGCACCAGCGGCTGTCGCTGCTGTCGGTGATGGTCGCCGTGTTGCTCGTGGCACTGTTGTCGCGGCTGTGGTATCTGCAGGTGCTGGCCGCCGACCATTACGGCGATCTGGCCGAGGGCAACCGGGTGCGGCAGGTGGTGGTGGAGGCGCCACGCGGCCGTATCGTCGACCGCCAGGGCCGCGTGCTGGTCCGCAACCGGGCCGCCTGGGCGCTCACTGTCAAGCCGGCCGAGATGACCGGCAAGCAGGGCAGCGTGGTGCTCGGGCGCCTCGCCAAGCTGCTCGGCGAGCCGCTCGCCAAGCTGCAGCAGCGGCTCCACGACTGGAACGGCTCGCCGCTCGTCGGCACCCCCGTGGCCGAGGATGTGCCCACCGACCAGCTCTTCTACGTCACCGAGCATGCCGGCCAATTCCCCGGGGTGACCCCGGAGGTGCTGGCGCTGCGCGACTATCCCAACGGCAAGCTCGCCGCGCACGTGCTCGGCTATGTCGGCGAGGTCTCCGACGACGAGCTGAAGACCCCCCGCTTCCAGCACCTCAAGCCGGGCGACTTGGTCGGCAAGGCCGGCGTGGAGTTGACCTACGACAGCTGGCTGCGCGGCAGCGACGGCATCGAGGACCTGGAGGTGAACGCCGCCGGCCAGGTCATCCGGGTGCTCGGCGGGGTCCCTCCCAGGCCCGGAGCGGACCTGGAGCTGTCCATCGACCGGGACGTGCAGAAGACCGCCGAGAACTCCCTGGTCGCCGCCATGCAGACCGCCCGCAAGCTGCCCGACAGCACACGCGGCGGCACCTACCCGGCACCTGCGGCGACAGCGGTGGTGCTCGACCCCAACGACGGCTCGGTGATCGCCCTGGCCAGCCTGCCCGAATACGACCCGCGCAAGTTCGTCGGCGGCATCTCACGCCATGACTACGCCGCCTACAACACCGACCCCAACAAGCCGCTGCTGGACCGGGCGATCCAGTCCGCCTACCCGCCCGGTTCGACCTGGAAGTCAGTCACTGCCCTGGCTGGGCTGCAGCATGGTGCGATCACCCCCCAGACCACCTTCAACTGCCCTGGCTCGTTCGCGTTCGGCCGCGACGTCCGCCACGACTGGACCCCGAGCGGGCACGGCACCGTCAACCTGACCAGGAGCCTGCAGTTCTCCTGCGACGTGTACTACTACAACCTCGGCGCCCACTTCTCCAACGCCGAGATGAGCCAGGAGCAGCGCCACCAGAAGATCGACGAGCAGATGCAGGCGACCGCCCGCAGCCTTGGCTTCGGCCGCCAGCCGACCATCGACCTGCCCTTCGCGACCAGCGGCACGGTCCCGGACCGGGCCTGGCGCAAGCGCATGTGGGAGACGCTCAAGCCCGTCTACTGCAAAGGCAAGAGCGCCCTGTACCAGGAGCTGTGCCACAGCGGCTACATCTGGGAAGGCGGTGACGACCTGAGCGTCGCCATCGGGCAGGGCTCCCTGCAGGTGTCGCCGCTGCAGCTCGCCCTCGGCTACGGCGCGATCGCCAACGGCGGCACGGTCTACGCCGCCCACGTGGCCAAGGCGGTGGTCGACCCGGTCAGCGGCAAGCCGCTGCGCACCATCACCCCGAAGATCAGCTCGGTCGCGCACATCCCCGCCGGCGACTTCGCCGCGGTCAGCGAGGGCCTCAGGGCCGTGCCGGCAGGCGGCACCGCCACGGCGGCGTTCACCGGCTTCCCCCTCGACCGCTATCCGGTTGGTGGCAAGACCGGCACCGCCGACCTCCCGCCGAAAGCACCGTTCGCGTGGTTTGCATCGTTTGCTCCGGTCGGGAGCCCTCGCTACGTTGTCGTCGCCATGGTCGAGCAGGCCGGCCACGGCGGCGAGTCGGCGGCCCCCGCGGCCAAGGTGCTGTACGAGAAGCTCTTCGGCCTGCAGGTCCAATCCGTCGCCGCCGGCGCCGACCGGAGCGGCTGATCTCAATGCAAGAGTCTTGGGGATCGTGGACAGACCGGGTCTCGCGGCTCGGCTGGGAAAGCGCCAGCGAGCGGCCGATGACCTGGCGCGCGCCCTGGCGGCACGTGGACCCGCTGATGGCGCTGACCGCCGCCGGGCTCGCGGTGTTCGGCCTGGTGGCGATCTACTCCTCGACCTTTGCAAGCCTGCACCAGCATGGGCTGCCGAAGGCGATGATCATGCAGAAGCAGCTCGTCAACCTGCTGCTCGGCCTGGTCGCCATGGTCGCGGTCATGCTGCTCGACTACCGCCGCCTCGCCAGCTATGCGGTGGTCTGCTACGGGTTCGTGGTAGTGCTCCTGGCGGTGGTGCTCTCGCCGCTCGGGGCGACCTCCAACGGCGCGCAGTCGTGGTTCGCGATCGGCCCGTACCAGATCCAGCCCTCCGAGTACGCCAAGATCGGTCTGATATTGGTCCTCGCCGCGATCCTCGCGGGTAAGCGCGAGCGTCCCGCGCCGAGGCGGATCGCCTTCGCGCTCGCCGCCCTCGGGTTGGTCGCGGGCGAGATCCTGCTGCAGCCGGACTTCGGCACCATGATGGTGTTCGTCGCGATCCTGTTCGGGATCCTCCTGGTCAGCGGGGTGCAGTACCGCTGGCTGCTGATCCTGATGCTGATCGGCAGCATCGGTGTGGTCGGGATGTTCAAGCTGAACGTGCTTAAGGAGTACCAGAAGGAGCGGCTCACCGCATTCATCGACCCGAATGCGGACGCCAGCGGTCGCGGCTTCACCTATAACGCCAGGCAGGCGCTGATCGCGATCGGGTCGGGTGGGGTCACCGGCAAGGGCTACCTGCGCGGCAGCCAGACCAACCTCCAGTACGTACCGGAGCAGCGCACCGACTTCATCTTCACGGTGATCGGGGAAGAGCTCGGCTTCGTGGGCTCGGCGGTGCTGCTGGGTCTTTTGGCGCTGCTGCTGTGGCGCGGGCTGCGGATCGCCGCCCTCGCCAGGGACCGCTTCGGCGCCCTGATCGCCTGCGGGATTGTCGCGATGTTCGTGTTCCAAACCTTCATCAACATCGGTATGGACATCGGCATCATGCCGATCACTGGCATCCCGCTGCCGTTCGTTTCGTACGGCGGCTCGTCGCTGATCTCCAGCTTCATCGCCATCGGGCTGCTTGAGAGCATCCATATGCGCCGCTTTGCCCGTTGACCGGGGTGTGACTAGTCCTCTCAGCAACTTCCCTTAGCAACCCCGCGAAACTGGCTGTAGACTCAACTCAGTTTTGCGCCATGCCGATCCTTCGGTGCGGCCCGACGACGTGGTGGCCGCCCTCGCACTGGCTTTCGGGCGCCACTGTTCGCGTCCCGCCCACCGTTGGGCAGCCCGGCCTAAGTCAGCGCGGAGGCTCCAGCCACGTGGATCGTGGCCGTCGCCGCAGGCGACGGGCCAGCACCCTCGGGCGGGGACCCTCATGGTTCTCGTCGTAGCCCGACGGGTCCGGATGTGCATGGCGGCGCCGTCCGACCCGGACGGAGACTTCGAGTCACCGGCTGCCGCTGGGGACCAGGTTCCGACCGGTTCGGCCGGGGAGCGTCACCGCATGTTCCGTTCCCCGGGTGCGCAAAAAATTTCGGTTGCCCCCGTCGGCGGCCGCCCGAACTTGGTTAGGAGCATTCATGGACTCCCCGGAAGAGTCCCGGATCGAGAGTACCCGGGACCTCCCTGGCGCACCCATTGGCGCGCCATCCCCTGACGACGACACGAACCAGACGCGCACGACGCTGGACTCGAAGCCTGATCCAGCCGATCCAGCCGCCGACGGCCAGCAGACCCCGGCGAGCACGGCCCCGAGGCGGCCGCGCGCAGCCGCCTCGTTCCCCGGCGGACCACCCCCATCCGCGCCGCGCACCGCAACCCTCCCGGCGCCACCGGCACCCATCGCCCTGCCACCGTCCGAGCCCGCCTCGAGCTTCCGGGTGGTCACGGTGGAGAGCACGGCCGCCTCCCGCCCGGCCGGACCACCTCCAGCTATCCAGAAGCCACAGAAGGCTGCGGCCAAGCCGCCAGCAGCCAAGCCAACAGCAGCCAAGCCAACAGCAGCAGCCGCGACCGTGGAGGCTGCGGCTGACAGTGAGACCAAGGCCCGGCCGCAGGCCCCAGAGCCCGTTGAGCCCGCCGACGCCGGGCCAGAGGCCGGGTCAGAGGTTGAGGGCGCCGTCCCAACCAGGTCCAGCCGGGCTCGCCGGCGCCGGGGGCGAGGTGGCCGCTCGGCCAGGCCAGAGTCCGGTCCAGAGTCCGGTGAAGAGGCAGAGGCGGCGGCTGCCGTCACCAGCAGCCCACCGAGCCCGCGGGAGCCGGAGGAGGCCACCGAAGCCGCTGCCAGTACTACCATCGATGACGAGGACGCTTCGGCGAACGGCTCTTCCCGGACCCGAGCGCGCCGGCGGCGCCGGGCCGCGGCCAAAGCCCGTATTCGCTCCGAGCCCACTGCGACCGAAGATGGTGAGGCGCCGCCAGTGGCAGTGCCAGTACCAGCGGTGGCCGAACCAGCTGCCACGGCCCAGGCGGACCAACCAGTCTCCGCTCCAGCTGCTGCATCGCCAGCCCCGTCCGGACGTTCGGGTTCGGGCGGCCGTGGCAGGCAGCGAGGAGGGGCGCAGAAGCCCGCAGCCGCAGCGGCTCCTGCCGCAGCGGCGGCGCCAGAGACTGAACCCGAAGCCGCCGCCAGCCGGGCGTCAGCGCCGGAGCAGTCGCCGGAGCAGTCGCCGGAGCAGTCGCCGGAGCAGTCGCAGCCGACCCGCTCGCGAAGCCGTGGGCGGCGGCGCCTGGGCGGCGGCCACCTCAAGGGACGCGACGGGCAGTCGGCTGCTACGGCGACCGGTGCCGCTGCAGTCGGGGCAGAGCCCGCCACCCCGCCCCAGCCGTCCCCGTCCGAGCGTTCCACCCGGCTGGAGGCCGGCACGCGGACCCGTGGGGTGCGGCAGGCCGACCGCGGCAAGCGGCGGCGTGGCCGCGGCCTGACCGAAGAGCAGAAGCAGGTCCTGCGCCAGGGACCGGACAAGCGCATGCTGGTCACCGAAGGGGCCGAACGCACCCAGATCGGCGTGATCGAGGGCTCCAGCCTGGTCGAGCACTACGTGACCCGCAAGTCCGGCCGCTCCATGGTCGGCAACATCTACCTCGGCCGCGTCCAGAACGTCCTGCCCGGTATGGAGGCCGCCTTCATTGACATCGGGCGCGGCCGCAACGCCGTGCTCTACGCCGGCGAGGTCAACTACAACGAGGAGGACCTTGAGGGCGAGGCGCCCCGGATCGAGCGGGTCCTCAAGCCTGGCCAGCCGGTGCTGGTCCAGGTCACCAAGGACCCGATCGGCGCCAAGGGCGCGCGCCTCACTGCCCAGGTCTCGCTCGCCGGCCGCTACCTGGTCCTGCAGCCCGGCGACACGACCTTCGGCATCTCCCGGCGGCTGCCCGAGGGGGAGCGCATCCGCCTGCGCGAGATCCTCAAAGAGGTGCGCCCCAAGGGCATCGGCCTGATCGTGCGTACTGCCGCCGAGGGTGCCAGCGCCGACGACCTGCGCGCCGACCTCGCTCGGCTGCAGGCCCGCTGGGAGTCCATCGAGCGCAAGTCCAAGAAGTCCTCGGCCCCGGCGGTGATCTATTCCGAGCCGGAGCTGGTGGTGCGGGTGATCCGCGACATCTTCTCGCCCGACTTCGCCGAGCTGGTGGTGGACTCGCCCGAGCTGTACGCCCGCGTCAAGGACTACCTCGACGAGGTCGCCCCCGACCTGCTGCCGAAGCTGCGCCACCACGACGGCAAGCTGCCGCTGTTCGAGCACTACCGGGTGGCCGAGCAGATCCACAAGGCGCTGGAGCGCAAGGTCTGGCTGCCGTCCGGCGGCTCGCTGGTCATCGACCAGACCGAGGCGATGACCGTGGTCGACGTCAACACCGGCAAGTTCGTCGGCAAGACCAACCTGGAGGAGACCGTGGTCGCCACCAACCTGGAGGCGGCCGAGGAGACCGTGCGCCAGCTCCGCCTGCGCGACATCGGCGGCATCATCATCATCGACTTCATCGACATGCTCTTCGAGAAGAACCAGCACGCCGTGGTAGAGCGCCTGCGCGACGCTCTGGCCAGGGACAAGACCAAGAGCCAGGTGATGGAGGTCTCCTCCCTCGGCCTGGTGCAGATGACCCGCAAGCGAGTCTCCGGCGGCCTGTTGGAGAACTTCTCCGAGCCCTGCCCCGCCTGCGAAGGCCGCGGCCTGGTCATCACCCACGAAGTCTAGGCTAAGATGGCGCCCGCATTTCCTGAGTTGAAAGCCCGAAAGGACGATCCCATCGTGTACGCCGTCATCCGTACCGGCGGAAAGCAGTACAAGGTCTCGGTCGGTGACGTCATCGACGTCGAGAAGCTCGCCGGCGACGACGGCGCCAGTATCTCCTTCGCGCCGATCCTGCTCGTCGACGACGAGGGTAAGGTCACCTCCGCCGCCACCGACCTCGCCAAGGCTAACGTCACCGCCAGCGTGGTCGACCAGCACCGCGGCAAGAAGATCCGCATCTTCACCTACAAGAACAAGACCGGCCAGCAGCGCCACATGGGTCACCGCCAGTCCCTCACCCGCCTGAAAGTCGAGGGCATCGAGCTCGGCGGCAGCCGCCGGACCACTACCAAACGCACCACCACAGCGTCGAAGAAGACGGAGAGCGAGCGCTGACATGGCCCACAAGAAGGGAGCATCCTCCAGCCGCAACGGCCGCGACTCCGCCGCCAAGCGCCTCGGCGTGAAGCGCTACGGCGGCCAGCTCGTCACCGCCGGCACCATCCTGGTGCGCCAGCGCGGCACTCGCATCCACCCCGGCGCCGGCGTCGGCCGCGGCGGCGACGACACCCTGTTCGCCAAGGTCGACGGCCATGTCGTCTACCACCAGGTCCGCGGTCGCAAGCACGCCAGCATCGACCCCAGCACCTGAGCCACGGCCACCGCTCCAGCGATGGCTGACTGAGCAGGACGGGAGCACCTCGGCGAGGTCCTTCTGGGCTGTGCGGAACCGCCAGGTATGCGAGGATTTGGTGGTCGGCGCCCCGGACGGCTGGTGGGTTCATGAGATGATGTCTTGAGATGAACCTTGAGCAGGCCCTGTTTCCGATGACGCTGGAGCCGGGTGCGGCGCGGCGGCGCCTTGCCGAGATGCAGGGACACGTCATCTGTACCGTGCCGGAGGCGTGGGAACGGGTCAAGGACACGGCCAACCCGCCGCTGCAGGTCATCACCGCGGGCAGTATCGAGCTGGCGGACCTCACCCGGCTGGCGGCCTATGTGCCGGAGGACGCCAAGGCAGTGGTCGGGCTCGGCGGCGGCACCAGCCTCGACACCGCCAAGTGGGTGGCGGCCGCCCGCGCGCTGGACTTGGTGCAGATCCCGACTGTCGTCTCGGTGGACGCGGCCTTCTCGCCGAGCTGGGGCTATCGCGACCGCGAGCGCCTGCAGTATGCGGGCCACGTCGTCCCTGGCGAGGTGGTGATCGACCCGGAGCTGATCGGGCGGTCGCCCAAGGCGCTCAACCGGGCCGGCGTCGGCGACCTGCTCTCCTGCCACACCGCGCTGGTCGACTGGCGGCTCGCCGCCGAAGCCGGCCAGGGAGTGCCATGGGACGAGGAGCTGGCCACCATCGCCGGGATCGTCCTGGACGAGCTCGAGGCCGCCGCGCCCGAGATCGCCGCGGTGTCCGATGCTGGGATCGGCTTCATCGCCGGCGCCCACCGGCTGGTCGGAGCTGCCCGCCAGGCCTCCGGGCATGCCCGCTTCGAAGAGGGCAGCGAGCACTTCCTCGCCTACGTCATCGAGTGGATCAGCGGCCGGCGTCCTGCCCACGGCGAGCTGATCGCGTTCTGCGCCCTGGTGATGAGCTACGTCCAGGGCGAGGACCCGCAGCGGGCCGTACGGATCATCCAGGAAACCGGCATCGACGCACGCCCCGGGCATCTCGGCATCGACGGCCCGCTGCTGGCCCGCTGCTTTGCCGAGCTGCCCGATTACGCCGTCCGTGAGCACCTCGACGCCAGCGTGATCGAGCTGGTCGAGCTGACCCCCGGCCTGGCCTCGGCTGCTTTCGCCCACACCAGCGAGGCCACCGGCGACTGACGGGCACCCGGCGGAGCTGGCCGGGCTGACGACGGTCTGATGGGGGAGTGGCCGCCGCGCTGCTAGGCTCAGCGCACGATGTTTGTCGACGAAGCAGTGATCGAGGTGACCGCCGGGCGCGGTGGCGACGGGGTGACCTCGTTTCACCGTGAGAAGTACCGGCCGAGGGGCGGGCCGGACGGCGGCAACGGCGGCCGCGGCGGTGACGTCGTGCTGGTCGCTTCCCCGGGCATCGCCACGCTGGTGGAGTACCACTTCCACCCGCACCAGCGCGCCCAGAAAGGCCGCCACGGCCAGGGCAGCAACCGCCAGGGGGGGGAGGGCGGCGACTTGGTGTTGCCGCTGCCGGTCGGTACCCTGGTGCGTGATGAGCAGGGCACCCTCCTCGCTGATCTTGCCTGGCCAGGGGCGCGCTTCGTGGCCGCCAAGGGAGGTCGTGGCGGGCGTGGCAACGCCGTGCTGACGGCCGGCCGCCGGGTCGCGCACTTCCACGAGAAGGGGGAGCCGGGGCGCCGCCGCCGCCTGACTCTGGAGCTGCGGCTGCTGGCCGACGCCGGGCTGGTCGGGTTCCCCAACGGCGGCAAGTCGAGCATTGTGGGCTTCGCCTCGGCGGCCAAGCCCAAGGTGGCCGACTACCCGTTCACCACGTTGGAGCCGGTCCTCGGCGTGGTCCGTGCTGGGGAGCACGACTTCGTGCTGGCCGACGTGCCAGGGCTGATCCCGGGCGCCGCCGCCGGCAAGGGCCTCGGCCATCGCTTCCTGCGCCACGTGACCCGCTCGGCGGTGCTGGTCCACGTCCTGGACCTCGCCCCGATGGAGCCTGGCCGCGACCCCGAGGCAGACCTGGCCGCGCTGGAGGCGGAGCTGGCCGCCTACGACCCTGAGCTGGCCGCCCGCCCGGCACTGGTGGCGGCCAACAAGCTGGACCTGCCGGAGGGCAGGGCCCGCCTGCCCGAGGCCGAGGCGGCCGCCGCCCGCCATGGTTTGTCCTGCTTCGGCGTGTCCGCCGCGACCGGCGAGGGCATGCAGGCGCTGCTCTACGCGATCGGGGAGGCCGTCGCGGCGACTCGCGCCGCCCAGGCCGAGGCCCAGCGGCCAGCCGGGCGGGCCCGGGAGGCCCGTGGGCGCCAGGGCGACCAGCTGGCGGCGGTCGAACCCGAGGTGCCGATCGAGGTGGTCCGCGAAGGTGACCATTGGCGGGTGCGCGGCGACCGCCCGGTGCGCTGGGTGGCCATGACGGACCTGGACAATTCCGACGGAGTCGCCTTCCTGCAGCGCCGCCTGCGCCGCGCCGGCGTCGACGATCTGCTGGCAGCCAAGGGCGCCGAACCCGGCGATGAGGTCGCCGTGGGCGAGGCCAGCTTCGAGTACGTCCCCGACACTTTGCCCGGCGCCGAGACCGAAGGTAAATCAAACAGTTGAAGCCTTGGCCTCCGCGACTCGATAACTCTAAGGCTGATGCATGGTGGGGGTTCCAGAGTCCGGACGATCGGCGCATAATCCTCAACTGGCGGTGCTTTGTGGCTGCGATGGTTTCGAATCGGACTAAGTTGGGCAAGCTCGCAGGACAGACCCGGTTCTTTCGGGCTGCCCAGCGAGCGGCTCGGCGAGTGGTTCGTGGGAACTGGTCGCCAGATAGAGGCAGGGATCGGCCAAAGGAGGGATTCATGCCACGTCTGCGAAGCCTGGTGGGACTCGTGGCAGTCGCCGCCATGCTCATGGCGGCAGGATGCAGTGGCTCGTCACCGGGAGGCGGCGGCGGCGGAGGCGCCAGCGGGACCGGCCCGATCAACTTCGCCATCGGCAAGGACACCACCAACTTCTACCCCGGCAAGATCGCAGAGTGGAACGCGGCCCATCCGAACGAGAAGGTGACGCTGCTTGAGTTGCCGGAACAGGCCGACCAGCAGCGCCAGCAGTTCGTCACCACGCTGCAGGCCAAGAGCGACCGCTACGACGTGCTCGGCCTGGACGTGGTCTGGACCGCGGAGTTCGCCAAGTCCGGCTGGCTCCAGCAGTTGAACCAGTCCGACTTCCCGCAGGATCAGTTCCTGCCCGGCGCGTATGAGAGTGCCGTGTTCGACGGCAAATTGTGGGTCGCCCCGTTCAGCACCAACGGCGGCCTGCTGTACTACCGCAAGGACCTGCTCGCCAAGGAGCACATGCAGCCGCCAACCACCTGGGAGCAGGTCGCCCAGGAGGCCAAGGCCCTGAGCGCCAAGTACCACATCGGTGGCTACGGCGGCCAGTTCGCCAAGTACGAGGGGTTGACCGTGAACGCCGCCGAGATGATCTGGTCGGCCGGCGGCGACATCATCAACTCGGGCGGCAAGGTCGACGTCGATACCCCACAGGCCAAGGAGGGCCTCAACTTCCTGCAGACCGGGTTCAAGGAAGGCTGGATCCCCAAGGAGGCCATCACCTACACCGAGGAGCCCGTCCGCCGGGCCTTCGAGCAAGGCAACCTCGCGTTCATGCGCAACTGGCCGTACGCCTACAGCCTCGCCAAGAAGAACCCAAAGATTGCTGACAAGTTCGCGGTCGAACCGCTGCCAGGCTTCGCCAACGGCAAGTCGGCGACCTCGATCGGCGGCTACAACCTCGGCATCAGCGCCTACTCCAAGAAGAAGGCGACCGCGCTCGCGTTCATCAAGTTCATCGCCAACGAGCAGAACCAGCGTGCGCACCTGGTGCAGTCGTCCATCATGCCCACCCTCAAGTCGCTCTATGACGACCCGGCGCTGCAGCAGCAGATTCCCTACCTCAAGGACATGAAGACCGCCCTGCTTGGCTCCAGGGCCCGCCCGGTCACGCCGTTCTACAACGACGTCACCCTGGCGATCCAGGACCAGGCCTACTCAGCGCTGCAGCAACAGGAGCCGGCCGACAAGGCGATTGACAACCTCAATACCAAACTGCAACAGATCGTCACCCAGTAGAGGAGGTGGGGGCTGTGGCGACAACCACTGCCGAGCAGGTCAAAGGGGTCCGCCGTCTCGGCCCCCGCAGCCGCGCCGGGGGCGCGACCAGGAGCGAGGGAAGGCTCGCCTTCTGGCTGCTGCTCCCGGCCGGGCTGCTGATGATGCTGGTGGTCGGCTATCCCGTGCTGTATGCGGTCTACCTGTCGCTGTTCAAGGACAAGCGCTTCGCAACCGCACCCTTCACCGGCCTCGGCAACTACGTGACCGCGTTCCACAGCACCCAGTTCTGGTCTGACCTCTGGGTCACCACCTTCTTTGCGGCGGTCACCCTGGGCCTGGAGATCAGCATCGGGCTTGGCATGGCGCTGATCATGCACCGCGCGTTTCGCGGCCGGGGCCTGGTGCGGACCGCGGTGCTGGTCCCCTGGGCGATCCCGACGGCGGTGACGGCATTGCTGTGGCTGTGGATGTTCCAGCCGCGCGCCATCGTCAACTCCGTGCTCCACAACAACCTCGTCTGGCTCGGCAGCACCTGGTCGTCACGGGCGGCGGTGATCATCGCCGACGTTTGGAAGACCGCACCGTTCGTGGCGCTGCTGCTGCTGGCCGGCCTGCAGATCATCCCCAACGAGCTGTATGAGGCGGCCAAGGTCGACGGCGCCTCGGCCTGGGAGCGCTTCCGGCGCATCACGCTGCCGCTGCTCAAGGGCGCGATGCTGGTCGCGGTGCTGTTCCGCATGCTGGACGTGCTGCGGATCTTCGACCTGCCCTACATCCTTACCCACGGCGCGAACGGGACCGAGACGCTGTCGATCCTCGGCTACCAGGAGGGGATCGTGCGGCTGCACGCCCATTACGGAGCGACCATCGCGGTGCTCACCTTCCTCTACATCATGATCCTCGCGACGGTGGTGATCCGGCTGTTCGGGCTCAGGGTGGTCGAGAGCGCGGGCGCCGGCAAGGAGGTGAGGTAGATGGCGACGGCGACGACCACAGCCGCTCCCGCCCGCACCCGCGCCGCCGCCGGAGCGGGTACTGGGCTCTGGCCGCGGCTGCGGCGCAACGTGCCGCTGGCCATCGGGATCCTCTTCATCATCCTGTACTGCCTGTTCCCGTTCTATTGGATGATCGTGTCCAGCTTCAAGACGCGGGTCGACATCTTCCAGAACAACCTGCTCCCACCACACTGGACGTTCGAGAACTACAAGGCGGTCTTCCAGCAGCAGAAGTTCCTCTACCCGATCCGCAACAGCATTATCGTCGCCGGTATCAGCACGGTCATCGGGCTGGCGGTCGGCTCGTTCGCCGCCTACGCGCTGGCACGGCTGCGCTTCCGCGGCAAGGCGCTGGTGCTCGGCGGGGTGCTCGCGATCGCCATCTTCCCCGTCATCGCGCTGCTGAACCCCCTGTTCCAGGTGTTCACCGACCTCAACTGGATCGACAAGTACCAGGCGATGATCATCCCGGACACCAGCATCACCCTGCCGCTGACCATCTGGGTCCTCTACAGCTTCTTCCGGGAGATGCCCTGGGAGCTGGAGCAGGCCGCCAAGGTCGATGGCGCCACGCCGGGGCAGGCGTTCCGCAAGGTGATCCTGCCGCTGGCGGCGCCGGGGGTGTTCACCGCCGCGATCCTGGTGTTCATCTACGCCTGGAACGAGTTCATGATCGCCTTCGCGGTCACCCAGACCTACGCCGCCAAGCCGGTGACGGTCGCGATCGCCACGTTCACCGGTGCGCAGGGCTTCGAGACGCCGTTTGGGACCATCATGGCCGCCGGGGTGATCGTGACGATCCCGCTGGTGATCATGGTGCTGCTGTTCCAGCGCCGGATTGTCGCCGGCCTCACCGCCGGCGGCGTCAAAGGCTAAGGTTCAGTCTCAGCCTGAGACTGAACCTTAGCCAGCAGCGGCGACATCCTGGCCAGGTAGGCCGCGACCGCCGCGTAGTCCTGGTCAGCCAGGCCCTGGCCCTTGGCGCCGGCGAATAGTTCGGCGACCCGCTCCACGCCGGGAAGGCTGGCCCGCGCAGCGCGCCCCGCATCCAGGGCGAGGCGCAGATCCTTGTGCATCAGGGCGAGCCGGAAGCCTGCGTCCTGGTAGTCGCCGGAGAGGAACTTCTCGCGCTTGCTGCGGATAGTCTGGGTCGCGACCGAGGCCGCCTCCAGCACGTCGAGGGCGTCCACCGGGTCGAGGCCGAGCGTGCGCCCGAGCGTGAACCCCTCCGCGACCGCGGCGGTGACGCCGCCGAGCACCACGTTGACCATCAGCTTGGCGGCCTGGCCGGCGCCGACCGGGCCGAGGTGCCAGGTCCGCTCCTTATCGCCGAGAATCGCCAGCAGCGGCCGGACCCGCTGGACCGCCTGCTCGGTGCCGCCGACCATGATCGCCAGCGTGCCCTTGGCGGCGGGGCCGACCGATCCGGCCACCGGCGCGTCGACGAACTCGATCTCCTCGGACTCCAGCGCCCGCGCCAGCTTCCGCGCGGTCGCTGGGCCGGTGGTGGACATGTCCAGCAGCACGGTTCCAGGCCGGAGCCCGGCGGCAAGGCCGTTCCGGCCGAGCACGACCTCCTCCACGGCGCCGCCGTCGGTCAGCATGGTGATCGCGACCTCGGCCTCGGCGCCAGCGGCTGCCGGGCCGTCTGCGACCGTGATGGCGGCGCGGCCCTGCGTGAGGGACTCGGCGTGGGCACGGGTGCGGGACCACACCGTCAGCTCATGGCCGGCGTCGGCCAGCCGCCCCGCCATTGGGGCGCCCATGCGGCCGAGACCGAGAAACGCGATCCGGGTCACGTGGAAGCCGGTGCGTTTGCCAGGGAGCCGTTGCCGCCGTTGTTGGTGGTGGGGGTGGCGATGGCTTGGCCGGTGTCGGGGTCGAAGTAGTGGAAGGCGTGGTTGTCGACGGCCAGCTCCACGCTGCGGCCGGCGCGGGCCTGGGTTTTGGGGCTGACCCGGGCGGTCCACAGG
>WNGQ01000657.1_pt1 | contig 54877 bp, 42 predicted proteins | sample 5407661 | NCBI WGS metagenome assembly WNGQ01 (sample SAMN13153382, study PRJNA577476) | soil metagenome | isolation source: 60 cm soil or saprolite under Garry oak tree replicate 2 | place: USA:California | collected 2016-06-15 | reverse complement strand
CGGCCCGCCCGAGGTCGACACCGTCTACCGCCGGGTGTCCGCCGCCCGGCGGATGTGCGCGGCCCGCGGGGTCCGGCTGACGGTCCGGCACGCCGCGCCCACCGAGGAAGGCGGCTGGCGGGCGACTACCCGGATGCTGCGCAACGCCTCGGTGCCCACCGCGTGCGGCGTTGGCAGCCTGAACCAGCTCTTCGGCGTGATGGGCGCGCTGCGGGACGCGGGCGTCGCCGTGCCGGAGGCGATGTCGCTGGTGAGCTTCGACGAGGACGAGTGCCTCGCCTTCCTCGACGTCCCGGTGACCAGCGTCTGCATGCCGCTGGCCGAGCTCGGCAGCGCCGCGGTCGACGCGCCGATCGCCCGGGTGGAGGGCAGCCCGGCCGGTGACGTCATGGTGCGGGAGCCGATGAGCCTGCTGCTGCGCGATTCCGTGAGCCGGCCGGGCGCCGACCCCATGATCACGGAGACTTTTGGGTGTGCCGAAACCCAAAAGTCTCCGTAATCATGAAAGAGGCATGAAAGCTAGACCGGGGCAGGCCGGGCAACGGGCAGCCGGGGGTCGGCGGGCTGTCAGGGGTGCGGGCGTGGTGCCCAGGACGGAGGGCGTTTCTCCCGGAAGGCGGCGATCCCCTCGGCTGCCTCGGCCGAGGCGAACAGCGACCGGGACAGCTCGGCGGTCCGGGCGAACGCCGCCGGGCGCTGCATGCCCGGCACCTCGTACACAAGTCGCTTGGCCGCGGCCAGTGCCCCGGCTCCGCCGGCCAGCAGCCTGGCGATCATGGCGTCGACCTCGGCGTCGAGCTGTTCCGGCGGCACGGCCCGGGTGATCAGGCCAGCCTCGGCGGCCCGCCCCGCGCTGATCCTCTCGCCGCTCAGGAACAGGTCGAGGGCATCCGCGCGGCGCAGTTTGGGCAGGCAGACGACGGAGATGATGGCCGGGGCGACGCCGATGCGGACCTCGGTGAAGCCGAAACGCGCGGTGTCCGCGGCAATGGACAGGTCGCAAGCCGCCGCCAGCCCGACACCGCCGGCCACGCAGTGCCCCGCAATGCGGGCCAGTACCGGCTTCGGCGCGTCCTGGATGCCAGCCAGGATCTCGGCCAGCCCCGTTCGCGGTGGCGCCGCGCTGCGGCCAGCAGACAGGTCGGCGCCAGCGCAGAAGGCAGGGCCGGTGTGGGTCAGCACCACGACCCGGGCGGCGTGGTCGGCCAGAGCCGCCGCCAGGCCGTCCGCCAGCCCGTCGAGCAGCGCCGGGGTCAGCGCGTTGCGGTTGTGCGGCTGATCCATGGTCAGCGTCGCCACGGCGTCGGCCACCGAGTAGCGCACCGCCGGCCCGTTGCCGGCGCTGCCATTGGTTGTCATCGGCAACCTCCGGGGACGCCGCCGCCACTGCTGCCGCCAGTGGTCATCGGCAACCTCCGGGGACGCCGCCGCCACTGCTGCCGCCAGTGGTCATCGGGTACCTCCGGGGACGCCGCCGCCACTGCTGCCGCCAGTGGTCATCGGGAGCCTCCGGGGAGGCTGCCGCCGCTGCCGTCATCGGGAGCCTCCCCCGGACGCCGCCTGTGCTCCGGTCCGGGTGCTGGTGATCTTGGCTAGGCAGCGGGCGCATCATGGCAACAGCTCCCTGGGGATGTCGACGACCCTGGCGCGCAGCCACTCGCCGAGGCTCTTGGCCTGCGGGTCGAGCCGGCTGCTCGCCGCGGCCCCCTCGCCAAGCAGGCCGGTGATGACGAAGTTGAGCGCCCGCAGGTTGCGGAATTCGTAGCGCTGCACTGGCAGCAGCGCTGCTTCAGGCAGCAGCTGCTTCAGCCGCTCGACGCTAAGGAAATCCGCCAGCCACGCATACGCCTGATCGGTCCGCCCCCACACGCCGAGGTTGGCGTTGCCGCCCTTGTCCCCGGAGCGGGCACCGATGACCCGGCCAAGCGGCACCCGGATGGTCGGCCCAGGGCCCGGCGGACCGGCCGCCGCGGACGTGGGCCTTGACCCGGAGGTGGCCGGCCCGGGGGCTGCCGGGACGGATGCCGTCGCCGGGCGGGCCTTCGGCGCGGGCGCCGCCAGCTGGGCCACGACCGGCGGGTCGGGCGGCAGGACCGGCGCGACGGTGGCACTCTGCCCGCCGACCACGACCTCCTGCCGCACCAGCGACGCCGGCACCACCGTAGGCCAGTACACCCCGAACGCCTGCGGGCCCGACGTGAGGCCGGACCCGAAGAATCCGGGATACGACGCCAGCGCAAGCTCCGTGATCCGGGCGGTGAACGCGCGGCCCACCTTGCCCTCGTCCCGGTCCTTGACGGTGATGCGGAGCTGGGCCATGGCTTCGGAGTTGGTGGCCGGGTCCGGCTTGTCCGTGCGCAACAGCGCGACGTCGACGGCATCGAAGGCGTCCCGCCCGCCGGGTATCCCGGTCCACAATGCCCGCTCGGCCAGGGCCGCCTTAGCCTCGATGTCAAGACCGGTGAGATACAGGGTGACGACGGCGCGCCAGCCGCCCAGGTAGTTGATCGCCACCTTGGCGGTGGCTGGCGGGGAGTCACCGCGAACGCCGGAGATCCGCACCCGGTCCGGGCCCTCGGCGGACAGCAGGACGCTGTCGAGGCGGGCCGTGGCGTCGGGGTTGAGGTATGCGGGGCCGCCGATCTCGTAGAGCAGCTGGGCGGTCACCGTATCCACCGACACCATCCCGCCGTGGCCTGGATGCTTGGTGATGACGCTGGAGCCGTCCGCGGCCACCTCGGCGATCGGGAAGCCCGGCCGTTCGAGCCCGGGGACCTCGGTGAAGAAGGAGAAGTTGCCGCCGGTGGCCTGCGCGCCGCACTCGATCACGTGGCCGGCCACCACCGCTCCGGCGAGGGCGTCCCAGTCGTCGCGCCTCCAGCCGTGATGCCACGCGGCCGGTCCCACGGTCAGCGCCGCGTCGGTCACCCGGCCGGTGATCACTATGTCGGCCCCGCGCGCCAGGGCATCGGCGATGCCCCACCCGCCGAGGTAGGCGTTGGCCGTCAGCACCGCGCGGTCGCCAAGTCGCTCGCCGGTGTCCATATTGGCGAAGTCCGCTCCCGCGGCCCGCAGCTCGTCCATCCGCGCTACCAGGTTGTCCCCGGTGACGTAGGCGATGACCGGCTTGAGGCCGAGCTTGGCCGCGACTGCGGCCACGGCATCGGCGCAGCCTCGCGGGGACAGCCCGCCGGCGTTGGACACCACCCTTATCCCGCGGCTCAGGCAGTCGGCCATGACCTGGTCCAGCTGCGTCACGAACGTGCGGGCATAGCCGGCCGCGGGATCCCGCAGCATGTTCTTCGCCAGGATCAGCATGGTCAGCTCGGCGAGCCAGTCGCCGGTGAGCACGTCGATCGGGCCCCCGTCGACCATCTCGCGCGCGGCGGCCAGCCGGTCGCCGTAGAAGCCGCTGCAGTTGGCGACGCGGAGCGGGGCGGTCACGTGGCCGCGCCGATGACGGCAAGCAGGTCGCCGCCGCTGACCTGATCGCCGCGGCGGGCGCGGACGTCGCGCACCACCCCCGCGTGCGGCGCGGTAATGCGGTGTTCCATCTTCATGGCCTCCACGATCATCAGCAGCTGGCCGGCGGTGACGGCGTCGCCAGCCGTCACGTGCACCGCAAGCACCGTGCCCGGCATCGGCGCGACCAGGCCGCCGGCCACCAGCTCAGGTTCGGCCGAGGGAAAGCGCGCGACGGCGGTCAGCGCAACGTCGCCGGCCGGGCCTTGCACCCATACGGACTGACCGTGCCGGAATACGTGCAGCCGGTGCCGGAGTCCGTCCGCCGTCAGGTCGATCCAGCCGTCGTCGGCCCGGTGCACGGTGACCGTCATGCGAACGGCCTGGCGGCCGGCCGGCTCATCCTCGCGGCCGCCCGGCGCTGTCCCGCCCGGCTCGCGCCCGCCCGGCTCCGCCCCGCCCGGCTCGTGCCCGCCTGGCTTCCCCCGGCCCGGCGCTGTCCTGCCCGGCTCGCTATCGGGATCGCCCTGCGCGAACCCGGTTATCGCGACGCCGACCGCAAAGCGGCCGTCGCGCTTGCGCCGGTAGCTGACTTCCAGGGTGCCGGGCCCATGCTGGTAAACGGCCTGCTCCGGCGGCATCACGGAGTTCCGCCACCCGCTCGGCAGGGTCCGCAGCACCGCCGCGCCGGCCCGGGCGCCGACCTGGGCACTGAGCGCCGCGGCCACGGCGGCGGTCCGCAGTTCGTCGCCCGACCGGCGCCGGGCCAGCGGGATGCCGGTGCGCTCGATGAACGCGGTGCTGGTGTTGCCCGCCAGGAATTCCGGATGCCGCAGGGCGGCAACCAGGAAGTCCCGGTTGGTGGTGACGCCGCGGATCCGGCTGCGCTCCAGCGCAAGCGCGAGCCGGAGCGCCGCTTCCGTCCTGGTCGGCGCGTGCGCGATGACCTTGGCAAGCATCGGGTCGAACTCGATCCCGACCACGCTTCCCGCTGCCACGCCCGAGTCCCACCGGGCCTGCGGATCGGCGGCCGGCCGCCAGTCGACCAGGGTGCCCGTCGTGGGCAGGAAGCCGGCCGCCGGATCCTCGGCGTAAAGGCGCGCCTCGATGGCATGACCGGTGATGGCCAGGTCGGCCTGGCTGACCGACAGCGGCAGCCCCTGAGCCACCAGCAGCTGCTCGCGGACCAGGTCAAGCCCGGTAACCGCCTCGGTGACGGGGTGCTCCACCTGCAGCCGGGTGTTGACTTCAAGGAACCAGAAGCTGCCCGACGGCTCAAGCACGAACTCGACGGTTCCGGCGCCCAGGTACCCGGCGGCCTTCGCGGCTGCCAGCGCGACCGCGCCCATCCGGTCGCGCAGGCTGGCGTCGAGAGCGGGCGACGGGCATTCTTCGATGATCTTCTGGTGACGGCGCTGGATCGAGCATTCGCGCTCGAAGCAGTGCACGGCCCCGCCCTGGCGGTCGGCGAGAATCTGGATCTCGACATGCCGGGCTCCGGTGATGTACGGCTCTAGGAACACCGTGGGATCCCCGAAGGCAGCGCCAGCCTCGCGGCCAGCGGCGGCCACCGCATCGGCAAGCTCGGCGGCAGCGGAAACGATCCGCATGCCCTTGCCACCCCCGCCGGCCGCAGCCTTCACAAGCAGCGGCATCGGAAGATCATTTGAAACGGGCAGCGCGCCGCCTGTCACTTCCCACGACGGCAGGACGGGCACGCCGGCACTCGCCATCATCGCCTTGGCGGCCAGCTTGTCGCCGAGCGCCTCGATGACATCGGCGGGCGGGCCGACCCAGGTCAGCCCGGCGCCGGTCACCGCGCGGGCGAAGCCGGCCCGCTCGGCGAGGAACCCGTAGCCCGGGTGCACCGCGTCGGCCCCGGTGGTCGCCGCGGCGCGGAGCAGGGCGTCGATGCTGAGGTAGGTCTCGGCGGCGGTGCGGCCGGGCAGGGCCACCGCCCGGCCGGCTTCGCCGACGAACGGCGCGTCGGCGTCGCCGTCGGCATAGACCGCGACCGTCGCGATCCCCATGGCCGCGGCCGTCGCGGCGATCCGGCGGGCGATCTCGCCCCGGTTGGCGATGAGCAGGGTGGTGATCACAGCCGGAACACCCCGTAGCCGCTGGCCCCCTGCACCGGTCCGCTGTGGCATGCGGACAGCGCCATGGCCAGCACGGTCCTGGTGTCACGCGGGTCGATGATCCCGTCGTCGGCCACCCGCCCGGTGGCATACAGGGCCAGCGACCCTGCCTCGGCGAAATCCGCCACGGCCTCGGTGACGGCGGCCTCGACTTCCTCGCTGACCTGCTCGCCGCGCCGGGCGGCCCGCTCACGGCGGACGATGGACATCACGCCGGCCATCTGCCTGGGGCCCATGATCGCGATCTTGGCGGTCGGCCAGAGGAACACGAACCGGGTGTCGAAGGCCCGGCCGCCCATTCCGTAGTTCCCTGCCCCGTAGCTGGCGCCGAGGATGACGGTGACGTGCGGGACCTTGGAATTGGACAGGGCGTTGATCATCTGGCTGCCGTGCTTGACGATGCCGCCCCGCTCGTAGTCGCGGCCCACCATGTAGCCGGTGATGTGCTGCAGGAACACCAGTGGCGTGCTGGTCTGGTTGCACAGCTGGATGAACTGCGCCGCCTTCTGGGACGAGTCGGAGAACAGCACCCCGTTATTGGCAAGCACCCCGACTCCGAAGCCGTGAATATCGGCCCAGCCGGTCACCAGCGTCGGGCCGTAGCGCGGCTTGAACTCCTCGAACCTGCTGCCGTCGACGACCCGGGCGATGATTTCCCTGGCGTCGACCGGGGTGCGCAGGTCGGCGGGCATCAGGCCGAGCAGCTCTTCCGGGTCGTGCCTGGGCGGCTCGGGAACCGCGTCCGCCGGGCCGGGTCCCTGCTTCCGCCAGTGCAGGTGAGCCACCACGTCACGGGCCATCCGGATAGCCTCGTGCTCGTCCTCGGCCAGGTAGTCGGCCAGCCCGCTGACCGTCGCGTGCATCTGCGCCCCGCCGAGTTCCTCGTCCGCTGAGTCCTCGCCGGTGGCCACCTTCACCAGCGGCGGGCCGCCGAGGAAGACCTTGGCGTTGCCGCGGACGAAGATGTTGTAGTCCGACATGCCCGGCTGGTAGGCGCCGCCGGCGGTGGAACTGCCGAACACCACCGAGATGGCCGGGATCCCGAGCGCGGACAGTTCGGTGATGTCGTGGAACATGCGGCCGCTCTCCGCGAAGTGGCTGAGGTTGCGGCGCATCACCACCGCCGGGTCCTCGCCGGACGAGTGTCCGCGCAGGTCGCCGCCCGCCGACTCCACGAACTGGATGTAGGGCAGGCGGTTGTCCCTGGCGACCTGAAGGGCCCGCATCAGCTTGCGGATGCTGACCGCGGTCATGGCCCCGCCGAGGTCGGTCGGGTCATTGCCCACGATGACGCATTCGGTTCCCTCGACAACCCCGATCCCGAGGACCATGCCGCCGCCCACCGCGTAGTTGGTCTGGTAGCCGGCCAGCGGGCTCAGTTCAAGGAACGGGCTGTCGGGATCGATCAGCAGCGCGATGCGTTCCCTGACCAGCAGCTTGCCGCGGCCGCGGTGACGCTCGGCCGCCTGCTGGCCGCCGCCGAGCGACGCCTGCTGCAGCAGGCGGTCGATTTCGGCCAGCAGGCCAAGCATCTGCTCGGAGTTCGCGAGGAACGCCTCGTCACGGGTGTCGACGGCGGTGGGCAAGACCGGCGCAGGCATCGTTGGACCTCCCGTGTGTCACGGTCAGGCGGACGCGCCGCGCAGCGTCGCGGGCTCACCGCCGGCCGCCCGCTCAGTCGGTGAAGCCGTCCATGCGGGCCAGGATCTGGAGCATAACCTCGTCGGCCCCGCCGCCGATCGATAGCAGGCGGCTGTCCCTGAAGTACCGCGACACCCAGGTCTCCGCCATGTAGCCGAAGCCGCCGTGGAACTGCAGGCAGGTGTCGGCGACCGCGCGCTGCAGACGGCCGGCCTTGAGCTTGGCGATGGTCGCGAACCGGGTGGTGTCCTCGCCGCGCAGGTACGCGGCCGCGCAGGCGTAGTTGTACTGCCGCAGCATGTCTACCTCGGCGGACAGCTCGGCCAGCCGGAATTGCACGTACTGCTTGGACAGCAGCGGCTGGCCGAACGCCTGCCGCTCGCGCAGGTAGCCGGCGGTGCGGCGGAGCGCGGTGTCCATCGCGCCGACGGCGGTGTAGGACGCGATCATCCGCTCGTTCTGGAACTGGCTCATCTGCTGCTGGAAACCACGGCCGGCCCGGCCGATCGTGTTGGCCACCGGGACCCTGGCGCCGGCGAAGGCGAGTTCCGCCGTGTCCGAGCAGTCGTTGCCGAGCTTGCGCAGCTTCCGGCTGACCGAGAACCCGGGGGTATCGGTCGGGAAGAGGATCTGCGACATGCCGCGGTAACCGCCGGAGTCGGAGGTCCTGGCCAGCAGGCACAGCCAGTCCGCCTGGGTTCCGTTGGTGATGTAGAGCTTCGATCCGCTGATCACCCACTCGTCGCCATCACGCACGGCACGGGTCCGGATGCCGGCCACGTCGGAACCGGCGTCCGGCTCGGTGACCGCGATGGCGGCGACCATCTCCCCTCGCAGGGCCGGCGCCAGGTACCGCTGCTTGAGCTCGTGGCTGCCGTGCCGGTGCAGGGAGGGGGTCGCCATGTCGGTCTGCACCATGATGGCCATGGCCACCCCGGCGCAGCCCATCCGGCCGAGTTCCTCGCCGAGGATCACCGTGTAAGAATGGTCGCCGCCCTGGCCGCCGTAGGCCGGGTCGTACTCCAGGCCGAGCAGCCCGGCCGCGCCAAGCGCCTTGAACAGCCGGTGAGCGGGGAAGGCCTTGGCTTCCTCCCACTCCTCGATGTGCGGCACGACCTCGCGCGCGAGCACGCCCCGCACCGACTGGCGGAATGCCTCGTGATCGGAGGTAAACAGAATCCGCATCCGTAGATAGATATGAAAATCTTCTATTACGTAACGGAATCGTAGGGTGGCCCGGGCAACCCCGCAAGGCCCGCCCGCGGCCCGCGGCCTCAGGCAGGGGGGCGGCCGCAGGGGCCGGGGCCGTCCCTCGCCCCGCCGGGGCCCCGTCCCTCGCCCCGCCGGGGCATGGCGGGCGGGCGGCGCCGTGGCGGCGTTAGGGCCGGCTGCAGGGCTAGGGCCGGCCGCCACCGTAAGGGTCGGCCGCGCGCGTAAGGCCGACCGCGCCGTGGCGGCGTTAGGGCCGGCCGCAGGGCTAGGGCCGGCCGCCACCGTATGGGTCGGCCGCGCGCGTAAGGGCCGGCCGCGCGGTGGCGGCGTTAGGGCCGGCCGCAGGGCTAGGGCCGGCCGCCACCGTATGGGTCGGCCGCGGGCGTAAGGGCCGCGCGAGCCAGATTATTCCGCTGCCTCCGTCCGGGCGTCGTGACCGCCGCATCGCGCGCTGCTGGGCGCGCGCGTGGTGCCGCCGGGAGTATGATTTGCTCCTATTCCAAGGAGGTTCCTTGTCTGTCGCCGTCATCAGTACTAGCGGCGGAGGCGCCGAGGACCCGGCCGGGATGGCCGGCTCCGGCCTGCGGCACGGCTGGGGTGTCAGCCCCGAACGACGGCAGGCAGTCCTGGACGCGCTGCGGGGCCTGGTTCCGTCGGCCGGGCGATTGTCACCTGCTCAGCTGCGGGCCATCACGGCCACGATCGCCGCCTGCGCGGAACTCTGGGCCGACCTGGTGGTGCATGACCCGGATGTCCGCTGGTACCTGCCGTTGCACCGCTCTGACGCGTGCGACGTGTGGCTGCTCGCCTGGGAACGCGGCCAGGACACCGACTGGCACGACCACGGCGGATCGTCCGGTTCGTTCGCGGTCACCGAGGGCAGCCTGCTCGAGCAGTACCGGGCGCCAAGCGGGCGGACGTCGCGCATGGCGGTGCCGGATCCTCGATCAGCATCCACGCCTACTCGCCGCCGCTGATGACGATGACCTATTACCGGCAGACCGCGTACGGGCTGATCGCCAGGGAGACGGTGGTGATCGAGGGCCCGGAGGGCGCGAGGGGGCGTGGCGGGCCGGACACGGCGCTGGCCGACGCGACGGCGTCCGCTGCGGAGCTCACCACCGACGTGCTCCCGGCAGGCGCGCCTGGCGTCGATGAGCTGATCGCCGAGGCCCGTGGCAGCCTTGAGCGGCTGCGGCCGGAGACCGCCCTTGCGGCGCTGACCGACGGCGCCGCGCTCGTTGACATCAGGCCGCTGGAACAGCGGATCGTCGAGGGCGAGGTGCCCGGCGCGATCATCATCGGCCGCAACGTGCTGGAGTGGCGCCTCGACCCGCGCAGCGATGCGCGGATCCCGGCGCTCGCCCGCACCGACGCCCGGCTCATCGTGATGTGCTCGGAGGGCTATGCGTCCACCCTCGCGGCGGCCAGCCTCCGGCGGATCGGCCTGCGCCGCGCAACCGACCTGGATGGCGGCTTCCAGGCGTGGCAGGCGGCCGGCCTGCCGACGCGCCGCGCCCAGTTGCTGGGCTGAGCCACCTGCATCCCGGCAGAACGCGATCTGCGGCTGACCTCATGGCTCTGGCCTGCCAGGGTGCGCAACTCCGCGTGCGGTATCGCCTGGCTGAGCGCCCGGGCCGTTTCGCCCATGAAGGGATAGCTGGCGTCACCGTGCATTACGAGCGCGGGTACTCCGACGCGTGCCGCTCGTCCCGTGGGTACCGATGCGTCCTTGCCCAAGATGGCGGCGTGGTCATAGCCGAGCGTCGGCCGGCCCACCTTGCCTGCCTGCCGCCCGCGTGTCGTGCGTGGCGGCCGGGTACCTGTCCGGCAAGATAAGACGAGGCCCCTCCATGTATGAGATGGAGGGGCCTCAGCCCGGCCCTGCAGCGGCCACCTACCGATCGCTCGGTACGCCACGCGCTACCTGGCCTGCCACCGGTCCCGGACACCCGCGCCAAGCGCCGGTCTCCCGGCCCTTCTTGCGTTCCCGGAGTTGCCCCCGGGACGGTATCCGTCTCCGGTAGTGAGAGCAGTTCTACGCCCTCGGGCGCGGGCCGCACAAGAGGATCCGGTCACCGGTTCCAAGATTCTTTGGCCGTCCACAATTCATCCACAGAACACGCCGCGTTCTCCCCAGGGAATAGTGCTTGTCCACCGGCTCATCCACCGCACGATCCACAGGCGCAGGCTCGGCGTGATCACCGGCGGTGGCCTATCGCGTCCGGCCAGCCGGCCAGCGACTGCGGCTGCTCGCGACTAGGCTGCGCCTAGCCCGGCTGCTGTTTCCTCGGCACGACGGGAGCCGGGATGACCGGATCGCCTTTCCGGGCGAGCGCCCAGCGCTGGCCCGCGATGATCGCAACGGGATCGTCCCGGCCGGCCTGGGCGGCTACCACCCGTGCCGAGATGAACTCGCCCTTGCTCGGCGCGGGCAGGCCGAGAGCGGCCGCTATCAGCGGATCGCTGTCCTGATGTCCGAGCACCAGGATGCCCTCGTGGCGCAGCTGGGTTCGCGCACCGCCGTTGCCCCTGGCGCGCTTCATGAAGTCATCCTGCTGAGCTACCGTGGCCAGCTCCGCCCGGCGGATGATCCGCCGTTGCACGGAGCGGAACAGCTCGTTCGTCCGCGCCTGGCCGTGCTGCTGGCCGCCCGCCGCCCGCGCGCCGAAGATGCGTTCGCTGGTGCCGGGCGGCAGGCTCAGCAGGAGATTCCCGGCGAGCGGGCCATGTCCTGGCCATAGTGGGCGGATGCGAGCCCGGCTGGAGGCGGTCAGTTGGCGCTTCGCGTCACGGTTCGGCTTGCCGCGCAGGTACTCCTCGCGACACCGGATGAGCCCTGCTGACCAAGTCCTGGCCCTGTCGTCCGCCGTGACCAAGAGGCAGAGCTGGCCGACGGCCTCGGGAGGAAGCTCCCAGCCGCCGTAGGTCATTGAGTATTTGCAGTCGACCTCGATGCCCGCGATCCGGTAGTCGGTGACTTCGCCGTCGTCGAAGCTGAACTGCCGGTGCAGATTGATCTCGACCAGCGTGCCCATGTGGGTCTTCTCCGTCTTGTGCAGCTGGTCGTAGTTCCAGCGGCCGGTGTGCTGGCCGTCGTAGAGCTGGTCAAGGGTGTCGCGGAGCACTCGCGCAACCTGGTCGCCTGTCGGATCGAGGATGTGAAGCTCAGTCTCGACCGCATCAAGCTCAGGGTCGACGTCGTCAGGTGGCAGTTCAAGCGGAAGAGGTATCAAGGAACCTCGCTTATCGGTGTTGACGTAGCTTAGCGACACTGCATACGGGAATATCGGGAATGGCTTGCAAGCCGGCTACGGTCTGTTGACGTGGCCGATACACCGTTACCCGAGCCGGAGAGTGAGCAGTTGGCTGCTCTCCTGAGCAGCGGAAGCCTGCGCTCGTCTATGGCCTGTTGCATCGTCGTCAGGGCAATCCGCTGACGGCAGATGAGATCCACCTTTTCCTGCATACCATCGCGGCGGCGGATGGGTCGGTATATTACCGCCTGCGGCGTGCGGCGCCGTGGCCTGCCAACCTCCGGGCAGCACTCACGGCCGAAGGGACCGGCGCAGGCTTGCGAAGAGGCGTTAGCTCATACAGCCCGCAACATGCGCTCTGACGTGGACAAGGTCGACGAGATTTCCCTAGAGGCCTTGATCGCTGCATTGATGCTGGCGCCAACCGCCCGCGCGACGGGCGGCGGGAACGCATTGCCGATCTGGCGGTAGCCGGCCGTCTTGCGTCCAGAGAACTGCCAGCCTGGCGGGAAGCCCTGGATGACAGCTGCCATCGGCAGGGTCAGCCTTGGAATATGGCCGGCCGGGTCGGTCGCCTTCGGCGGCGCATCAGCTAGACCGCGGCCGTCGACACCCAACGCGCGCCAAGCCTCACGTGCCCGCGTCGGGCCGAGATCAGGCCCGCCGTGCTTACGGGAACCGCCGACCAGTGTCGGGCCAATGCCGTTTGCCTTGCTGGCCCAGGCATCGGCGCCCGGCCAGCCGTCCTCCGCCATGAGATGATGTAGCGCCCGTCCGACTGTGGGCGGTGTTTTGATGGCGTTCGGCCACTCGAAATGCTGGTAGGCATCGGACTTCATGGCCACCAGGATGAAGCGTGGGCGAAGCTGTGGTACCCCAAACTCGCAGGCGTTCAGCACCTGCCAGTCTGCCTCGTAGTCCAGCTCATGCAGTCGGGCCAGGACTTGCTCTCGGTAGTTCGCGAAGCGGGCCGTCGACAGTCCGCGCACATTCTCGAGCATGACGGCCGTCGGCTCGCATTCCTCAACCAAGCGCAGCGCACGGGGAAACAAATCGCGTTCGTCGTCGGCGCCAAGCTGTTTGCCTGCGATCGAAAATGGTGGGCACGGCACCCCGCCAGCGAAAAGATCCACGCCCCGATAATCGGCACCGTTGAAATTATGGATGTCCTTATAGATGACATTCCAGTGTGGTCGGTTCAGCTGAAGGGTCGCGCACGCGTCGGGGTCAATCTCAACGGCGGCGGTATGGGCGAAGCCCGCCCACTCCAGGCCGAGCGACTGGCCGCCAGCGCCGGCGCAAATCTCGAGGCAGGTCAACTGACGCACAAGGATGCCTCTCTCGTCTTGACTCTGGCAGGGCAGGCACCGAACATTCGTTCGAGCACATCGAAGCACAGCTAACCTGAATATGGGAGGAGGCGCTCCGAGCAGGACCCGACTCTATCGGGCGGCGCAGGCAAAGGCTCTGAAGCGATCGTGAGAGTGGTCGTACAGTGCCCAAGAGCTAACGGCCGAGAGTGTCACTTGGCGGGACTTGGCGCGGCAGGCAAGGCGGTCGCGCAGTTCCTCGCAAGGCTGTTCCTGCTGGTCTACCTATAGGACCTGATCACAGCGCTGCCGACCGGTCAGCAGGCGACGATCATGCAGCCGGTCCCGGCTGCCGCCAGCCGGGACAGACCTCAGGCTCACCGTGACGCTTGCTCCTGAGCGACCCCGTTCGGCATGAGACTTACTGGGTAGGCGGCCGGGTGCTGCGCGCGGTTGACGGCTAGGGACCTGGCTACATTAGGATCCGATTCCGCGGCCGGGTCACTAACGTGGTCGGCGCGCGCGGCCCGCAACTTGGCGACTTCGGGGCTGGCCTGGCGGCCGCCTGACCTCGCCGGCCCAGCGCGCTACGGTCGGCGGCTGAGGAGGGATCGTCCCATGGACCAGCGGGTGAGCGTCATCACGCTCGGCGTCGCCGATCTCGGCCGGGCCCGGGAGTTCTACCAGGCGCTGGGCTGGCGGGAGGCCGGGGCTGAAACGGACGACGTCGCGTTCTACCAGTCAGGCGGAATGGTGTTCGCCCTGTGGGACCGGGCCAGGCTCGCCGAGGACAGCGCGGTCAGCGACGGGGGTGGCTGGGGCGGCGTCACGCTGGCGCACAATGTCGGTTCCGCAGCGGAAGTCGACACGATTATTAACGCGGCCCGGGCAGCCGGTGCGGTCATCGGCCGCGAGCCTGGCAGGACTTTCTGGGGCGGATACTCCGGGGTGTTCATCGACCCGGACGGGCATCCGTGGGAAGTGGCGCACAACCCAGGCTGGGAACTGCGCGCCGACGGGAGTGTGCACCTCGGCGGCTAGCGGTCAAGGCTCCGCCGTTCGCCGGTGTGGGATCCTTGGGCCATGGCGGTCCGGGCGGTTGCGTTCGATATCGGCGGAGTGCTGGAGGGGGTCGCGCCCCGGGAGTACTGGCTGAGCCCGTGGCAGGAACGTCTCGGGCTGGATGCAGCAGAATTTGCGTCCGCGCTGGCCCGCGTCGACCCCGACGGCGGTATCGGGACCGGCGTCCTGACCGAGGCGGCATACCGGCAGCGGTTCGCGGCCGCGCTCGGCCTGTCGAGCGCGCTGGCGGATGAGTTCATCGCCGACATGTGGCACTGGTACTGCGGTGAACTGGACGAGGAACTCACCGCATATGCGGCTAGCCTGCGGCCGCGTTATGTGACGGCGATCCTGAGCAACTCCGCGGACGGGGCGCGGCGTGAGGAGCAAGCGAGGTACTCGTTCGCTGAACTGTTCGATGTCATCATTTACTCGCACGAGGTCGGTCTCATTAAGCCCGATCCGCGGGTCTATGCGTTGCTGTGCGCTGAGCTCAGCGTACGGCCGGACGAGCTGGTCTTCCTTGACGACGTGCCGGAAAATGTCGATGCTGCCTGCCGGTTCGGCATACGGGGGCTGCTGCACCGGAGCACCCCGGAGTCCATCGCGGCGATCGAGGCCCTGATCGGCGCCTGACCGGCGTTCTGCGGGTCGCGGGCGGGCCACTCAGCCCGCCCGAAGCATGCCGCTCGGCGCTGGTTTTCGGTCAGGGCTGCACCCTCGCATATTCAAGCCTGCGATCCGGCCTGCGTGGCGGTGCCGTGCTGGCACGGCTAGTCAGGGCGTCGCGGAGTGTGCGGTTGGTGGTGCCGTAGACGCCGTTGAAAGCGCAGCGAGGAGGACTAACGCCCGGCTTGGAAGCTGTACAGCGCAGGAACGATATTCTGGCCGATCTGCTAACTCAAGGCTTGCGACCCACCCCGCCGTAGGCGGCGACATCATGGCGGGGCACCGGGCCCGCTGGGCCCGGCCGCCAGCGGTGCAGCTGTACCAGGCCGGGGTCCACCAGCTCCAGGCCCCCGAAGAAGCGGGCAACCTCATCCTTCGTGCGCAATTTGATCGGGGCAGCCGCGGACTCGTTGTACCGGCGTTGCGCCTCGGCCATCTGGCCGGCAGCTATGTCTATCGCAGGGTGCACGATGGCGAGGTAGCTGCCCGGTGGCACCGCAGCCAGCAGCCGGGCCACGATCTCCCAGGGCTGGCCGGTGTCAGGGATCGCCTGCAGGATGCCGAGCAGCATGACCGCAACTGGGCGGGCGAAGTCCAGCGTCCGGGCCGCCTCGCGCAGGATCGCCTCAGGGTCGCGCAGGTCGGCGTCGATGTAGTCGGTAGCGCCTTCTGGGCTGCTGGTTAGCAGCGCGCGGGCGTGGGCGAGCACGATCGGGTCGTTGTCCACGTACACGATGCGGGACTCGGGCACCACCGACTGCGCCGCCTCGTGGGTGTTGTCCGCGGTCGGGATGCCGGTGCCGATGTCGAGGAACTGCCGGATGCCTGCCTCGGTCGCCAGGTAGCGCACCGCCCGGCCGAGGAACGCCCGCTGGGCGCGGACACCGACCAGGATGTCAGGATAGGCCCGGATCACCCGCTCGGCCGCTTCCCGGTCGGCGGCATAGTTGTCCTTGCCGCCCAGCCAGTAGTTATACATCCGGGCCTGGTGCGCCACGCTGGTGTCGAACGTCGGGTGCTCGTCCTCGTCAGCCACTGCCAGGTCCTTTGCGCTTGGGGCATGCATCAGGGTGTTCATCTTCCCACCCACAACCGTGCCAGAGCACCGCGATCCCGCAGTCGCGGCACTGACTTCCCTGGCGACCGCGGTCCCGCAGGCCCACGCGGCGGTGATGGGATCCACTCGCCGAACAGCCACGGAACGTCCGGTCGGGGGACCCCCGCGCAGCAGGCCGGTGTTGGTGCTACGCATCAGCCGTTAGGCCACCACGGTTCCTCGTGCGCCGCCGCCATCCCCGGACTGTGCGTTCAGTATTCGAAATTCAGGTCCGGGAACCCGGCGCAGAGGGCTCGCACATGCTCGGCGAGCCCCGGGGTAGTCCGGGCGCCTACCGGAGCCAGCCGCCGCAGATGGCCTGGCGGCGGGGTTACGGCATGGTCGTCGGGCCCTGGCGCAGCCATTGCCCGCGGCCTGGCTTGGCCACGATCTCGCCGTCCGCCAGCACAACGTCCCCGCGGCTGACGGTGAACCGCGGCCAGCCGTGTACCTGCTGCCCGTCGTAGACCGAGTAGTCCGCGTTGGACTGCATCGACCGGCCGTCGATGGTGCGGCGAAGCTGCGGATCCAGCACCACGAGATCCGCGTCGCTGCCTACCGCGATCGTTCCCTTCCGCGGGTAGAGCCCGAACAGCCTGGCCGGATTCGCCGAGGTGAGCTCGATGAAGCGGGACAGCGAGACCCGCCCGGTCCGCACGCCGGCCGAGAACAGCATCGGCAGCATCGTCTCGAGGTCAGCGACGCCCGGCCTGCCGGTGGTCACGTCCAGCGAGGCATCGGTCTTGGCCTGCAGCGACCATGGCGCGTGGTCACTGCCCAGCGTGTGGATGGACCCGTCGGCAAGGCCGGACCACATCGCCTCGACGTCGGCGGGCTCGCGGAGTGGCGGGCAGCCGATGTACTTCGCGCCGTCCGGCTCCCGCAGCAGCTCGCTGGTCAGGTACAGGTAGAGCGGGCGGGTCTCGACGAACACCGGCAGGCCGCGGGCCTGCCCACGGCGCGCGGAGTCCAGCGCGGCCTGCGACGACAGGTGCACGATGTAGATCGGCGAGCCGGTCGCCTCGCAGATCGCCACGGCCCGCTCGACCGCGGCCCGCTCGGCCAGCACCGGCCGGCTGCCTGCCCAGTTGGCCAGCCCGCCGCGGCCCTCCGCCAGCAGCCGCTGGCTGGCCGCGCGGACCAGCGCGCCGTCCTCGCAGTGCAGCATGGTCAGGGTTCCGCTGTGCCCGGCGATCCTGATCGCGGCGAGCATTTCATCGGCATGCGTGTCGAAGCCGGGGAACATCATGAACAGCTTGAGGCTCTGATGCCCTTGCGAAGCCAGCACCGGCAGCTCCGCGATGGCCTCGGCCGAGGGGTCGGTCAGGACGGCATGCAGCACGTAGTCGACGGCCGCGCCGTCGGCGGCGGCGGCCAGGTCACGGTCAAGCGCCTGCCGGAGCGACTCGCCGTCCCGCGGGAACGTCATGTTCCCGATGGTGGTCACGCCGCCGGCGATGGCGGCCCTGGAGCCGGCCGCGAAGTCGTCAACCCAGGCCGGGACGCCAGGCTGCGGCGCGTCCGGCGCGGAGAGATGAACGTGCATGTCCAGCCCGCCGGGAAGCACGAGCGCGCCGGCCGCATCGATCTCCCGCCTGCCGCGCAGGGAGCCGCCGAGCTGGCTGATCCGGCCGCCGGAGATCCCCACGTCGCACTCGGCCGAGCTGCCCGCTGTGACCACGGTGCCGCCGCGGACGACCAGGTCGCACTCGAAGTCTGCGATCGCTGCCCACCTCCGTCGGGCCCGAGCGCGGGGCGCCGGGGACTTCAGGGTACGACGATCACCGGGCAGTGGGCATGCCGGGCAAGCCAGCCGGGAACCGAGCCGGCCACGTGATGCCAGGCGTGCTCGGGCGCCCCGACGACCAGCGCGTCGGCACTCGACTCGTCGGCCGCGGCCGCGAGCTCCCTGGCCGGGTTCCCCCGCCGGGTGTGCACGCTCACCGTGAGATCAGCGCGGTCGAAGACCTGGTCGAGCTCGGCAAGCAGCCAGCGGGCCGTCTCGGCGTCATCCCTGGTCGCGCCGATGACCTGGCCGGTCAGCGGCTCGCAGCAGATACCGGGGACGACATAGACAAGCAGCAGCGGCCGGCCGAGCCGCCGCGCCATGCCCGCCGCGTACGCCAGCGCATGGCGGCTCGACATTGAGCCGTCGTATCCCGCGACGACCGGATGGCTGGTGTCGTGGGCAGGCTCAAGCCGGTCCTTGGGTTCCCGGCGGGGTGCCGGTTCGGCCGGCTTACGGGTGGACTTGTCGGCGGACTCGCCGGTGGACGGACGGTCCGGCTTTCCCGAACGGGGCTGCGTCTCTTCGTTCATCGCCGTTCCTGCTGGCCGCTCCGCGCCGGCTCCCGTGCCCGCGCCCGCTCCCGCCTTGCGCCAGTTTCCGGCCCCAGCACGGGAACGCTCTGCCTTTTATATTAGTTTGTGTTAAGCAACTGATCTAGTACGTGGCAAGCTCCGTGCCGTCAGCCGGTGAGCATGGCCCGGAGCCGCTTGCGGTCGGTCTTCATGACGCTGGTCAGCGGGACCTGGTCGACGATGCGAACCTCGCGCGGGTACTTCACCGCGGACAGGCGGGCCCGGCCGAACTCGACAAGCTCGGCCGGCCCGGTGCTCGCGCCCTCGCGCAGCTGGACGAATGCGACCACCTCCTCGCCGTACTTCTCGTCCGGACGCCCGACGACGGCCGCCGCCGCGACATCCGGATGCTCGAGCAGGACGTCCTCTATGTCCCGTGGATAGACGTTGTACCCGCCGCGGATGATCAAGTCCTTGATCCGGTCCACGATGTACAGGTAGCCGTCGGCGTCCAGCCTGCCGACGTCGCCGGTGTGCAGCCAGCCGCCGCGCAGCGCCTGCTCGGTGTCCCGCACGGCATGCCAGTAGCCGCTCATCACCACCGGGCCGCGGACGCAGATCTCGCCGTCCCCGCCCGGGCCCGCCGCCGACCCGTCGCCGAGCTCGATCCGCACCTGCACGCCCGGGGCCGGCTTGCCGACGCTCCCCGGCCGCGCCTGCCCGGCCGGCGACGTGGCGATGATGGCCGCCGTCTCCGTGCAGCCGTAGCCCTCGGCGATCTCCACCTTGGGCAGCCGCCGGCCGAATTCCTCGGCTACCTGCCGCGGCAGCGGCGCTCCGCCGCTGGTCAGGCGTGCGAGCGCGGACAGGTCATAATCCTCAAGCGGCTGCTGCAGCAACATCCGCAGCATTGACGGGACCAGCGGGCTGGCGTTGACCCGGTGCTCGGCGGCGAGCCTCAGCCAGCCGGCCGGGTCGAACCAGCGCATCAGCACCGATGTCCCCGGATCCGGTGCGTGCAGCGTCATCACGCTCACCATCAGCCCGTAGACATGTGACAGCGGCAGCGGCAGCAGCACCGACCGCAGGCTGCCGTCGTGCGAGGTGTCAGCCCGTAGACATGTGACAGCGGCAGCGGCAGCAGCACCGACCGCAGGCTGCCGTCGTGCGAGGTGGCGGTTGCCGCCCAGGCAGCCGAGGACAGCGCGTCGTGGCTGATCATCACGCCCTTGGCCCGGCCGGTGGTACCGCCGGTGTAGAGCAGCGCCGCCAGGCCGGTGGGATCGGCGTCGACAAGCTCCGCGGCGAAGCCGGCCTCCAGTTCTTTGTAACGCAGCAGCACTGGGCCGGTCCACAGGTCAGGCGGCTCGCCGCAGACGATGATGCCGCGTACGTCGTCCAGGCCGGATGCCGCGGCGAGCAACTTGGGCAGGAATTCCGGCGTGGTGACCGCGTACGCGGCACCGCTGTCCGCCAGCACGTACCGCAGTTCGTCCTCGCTCAGCAGGAACAGCACCGGGGTGGCAACCCCGCCCGCGCGCCACACCGCCTGGTAGGTGATGCCGACCTCGGGGCAGTTGGCCATGCAGACCACCACCCGCTCGCCCGGGCGCAGGCCCGCCCGGCGCAGCCCGCCGCTGACCCGGCGGATCCGGTCGGCGAGCTGCGCCCCGGTCCACTGCGCCCCCTCGTAATGCAGCACGGAACCGGCTGCCACCCGGTCCCACGACTCCTCGGCCAGCCGCTGCAGGCTGGTGCCCGTCGCCCGGGTCACCATCGGCGGTGTCACCGCTGCTCCTTCCGGCCCCCCGTGGTCTGGTACGAACAGTACGGTGATTTGCCGGTAAACAACACGTGTGGTGCGGAAGCTTCGGATTCAGGGCGGGTGGCGCGATCTCGCGCGTGGCCGAGCTGGCCGAACGGTCCAGGCCGCACAGGTGGGGCGCGGTCGTTGTCGGCGAGCTGATCCGCCGCGCCGAGCGGGAGCGCGAATGGCTGCGAGGCCTTGCTGATTCACCGGGGGATGTGCCCGGGGAGGGCCCGCCGGGCGGGATGCTGCCGGGCGAAGGCCCGGCCGACGGCGCATCGCGCGGTCACACGCCGCCGGGCGCCCCGCCGCCCGGCCCGAGGTCAGCGCTGAGGAGTCAATACAGAACCGGCGCGGGATATGACGCCGCAGGCGACCGCTGAGACCCGCGATCACCGATAGCGGCCCTGGTCCAGTTCGGGCTGCTCGCCGGGCCGCTGCTGGCCATGCTGGACTCCAGCATTGTCCGCTGACGTGTTCTCGCAGCTAGCCGCCCGGCCCTGGCCGGCCGGCCTTCGGCGGCCGGCCGGCCTTGGGCGGTTTCGTTGCCTTCGGCGGCAGCGACCGCACATGGGACAGCGCCCTGTCGACCCAGCCGGCCGCGACGCCGGGCGTGTCACGCCAGGCCCCGGGCAGGCTGAGGTATCCGCCCATCGGCCGCTCCGCGGGCCCGAACGGGCCAGCGCCCTCCGCTGCCAGCTCCTCGCGGTCAGCCTCGTCAAGCCGGACCCCCACGGCGGGCCCGAACAGGCCGGCGAACATGTTCCCGTGCACGAACGCGCCGAGGTTGCCGAACATCGGCTTGACCTCGACTGCCGGATCGTCCGGGATCAGCGACCGGAAGAACTGCTTATCTTCCTCGCTCGGTCTGGGTATCTCCATTGCGCTTGCTCCTGACCAGCGGTGGTGCCTGGCGTTTCCAGAGTCCCGGCAAGACGGCCGTGAGCCACGGGGCCGTGGACTAGGCGGACTGCTGGGCCGGCTGGATGATGCTGAACGCGGCGCCCTGCGGGTCGCGCGCGACTGCCATCCGGCCGGCCGGGGTGTCGAACGGCTCCGCCAGCATCGAGCCGCCAAGCTCGGTCACCTTCGCCGCGGTGGCGTCGGCGTCCGCGACGGCGAAGTACACGTGCCAGTGGTTGGGCACTCCCGGCATCTGCGGCGGGGTGGTGCCGCCCACCATCTCGCCGTTGACCTGGAACAGGGTGTAGTCGCCCATGCCCATCTCCGGCATCGTGGCGGTGGTCATGCCGAGCACCTGCTCGTAGAACTTGGCGGCGGACGGCTCGGTCGTGATCAGCTCGTTCCAGGTAACGGTGCCAGGCTCGTTCACCAGCGTGGCGCCGATGTGCTGGCCGGCCTGCCAGAACGCCACGGCCGCGCCGCTCGGGTCCAGCACGAAGGCCATCCGCCCGGCGTCCATCACGTCGAATGGCGCCATCGCGACCTGGCCGCCGGCTGCCGCGACCTTGCCGACTGCGTCATCGACCGAGTCGACGGCGAGGTAGGTGTTCCACGTCGGCGGGGCGCCGGCGGCAGCCATCTCTGGCGGCTGCGGGGCGATCGCGGCGACGTACTCGCTGCCCAGCTTGGCCATCGAGTAGGCTCCGCCCTGCGGCATTTGCTGGTCGTCGAAGGTCCAGCCGAACAGGCCGCCGTAGAAGGCCTTCGCGGCGTTTTGGTCCGTGGTCTGCAGGTCCACCCAGTTCGGTGTCCCCTGGGCGTACGAAGTGCGGACGGGCATGACGTTCTCCTTATGTCCTGGGCCCGGATGCTGCGGGCCGGTTCTGTTGCGGGCCGGTTCTGCCGCGAACGGATGTTCTCGGCCGGGTGGTCGCGGTGGTTACGCTGTCCGGCCGGTGAAAGCGACCAGGCGATCAAGGATGCCAGCATCCGGGCCGGCCGGGATCTCGTTGGCGAAGCTGCCGCGGCCGCGGACCCCCGGGGTGATAACCGTCTGCGCCACCTCAAGCACATACCCGGCGACCTCGTCGGATACGCTGACCCGCTGCCCGGTTGCCTGCGCGAAGTCCCAGCCGTGCACGAGGAACTCAATGGAGAGGATGCCGAGGGCAAGCCCGGCAGGCATCTCGTTCGGGCCGACCTTGACGGTGCCGTCGAGGCCACGGCGGTTCCACGCTTCCAGCGCGGGCTGCGCAGCCGCGGCGACTCGCGCCTCAAGGGTGGTGGCGGTGGTCTGCGGAAACTCAGCGCCCGCCGCGCCGCCGAGGAAGGTGATCGATCCGATCAGGTGCTCGGCCACCTGGCTGACGTTGAACTCGGTACAGGCGGTGGCGTTCTGGTAGCTGGCCGCCGGGATGCCGCGCAGCGCCAGCTGGCAGATGGCCAGCGTCGCCTCGGCGGACTTGATCGCGTCGAGCTCCTGCGGCGCGGCCGCCCACTCATCGGCGCCTGCGTCGCCGCTGACGGCGGCTTCGGCCAGCCGGTCCAGGTAGTGAGTCCAGCCCTGGCCATGGCTGGCGGCCTGCTTGTCGGTCAGCCCGTCATGGACCAGCCGGACGATAGTCCCGTCGCCGGACGGCTCAAGCGTGATGGTCACGGTCGACGCGCCAGGTGGCAGGTCCGCCTGGCCGTCCCAGCCCCAGGTGAAGACGACTCGCTTGCCCGGTTCCACCTCGGTGAAGGTGCCGCTGGCCGAGTGGCCGGGAACGATCGTCCACCGGTAGCCACCGCCGGCCCGCAGGTCAACCCGGGCGGCGATGGTTTGCCAGCGGCGCAGCCGGTCCGGCTCGGTGATCAGGGCGAAGGTCTCATCGGCGCCGAGCGGCACCAGGACGGACTTCTCGAATAGCATCAGAAGGCTCTCTTTCGGGTCGAGGCGCTTTGGCCGGTGGGAGTGCGTCGCGGACAAGCTGGTCCAGTTCCCGCGTCCAGAACGAGTCGAGTTCCGCACGCAGCGCCGCCATGCCCTCGGGTTTCAGCCGGTAGAACTGGAATCTTCCGGCTCGCCTGCTGGCGACCAGGCCAGCCTCGGCAAGCACGCCGAGGTGCTGCGAGATCGCCGACCGGCTCACGGTGAAGTGCCCGGACAGCGCGGTGACGGTCTGTTCGCCATGCCCAAGCAACTGCAGCAGGCGGCGACGGTTCGGCTCGGCTACCACAGCTACCAGGTCAGGCACCTCAACACGTTAGCGGTTGCTAACGTGTTGGGCAAGCCCGGAGCCGGCGGGCCGGTTACCGGTAGTCCGGGTTGTCGAAGTCGAACCGGCAGCCGGCCTCCCATTCGGATCGCTGGTTCCCGTAGGCGGGGATGCCGCCGGCGTCCTTGAGCATGCGGGCCATGTGTAGCAGGTTCCACGTCATGAACGTGGTGTTGCGGTTGGTGAAGTCGTTGCCGGGCCCGCCGGACCCGGGGTCAAGGTATGAGGGCCCGGGTCCCGCCGCCCCGATCCAGCCGGCATCGGCCTGCGGCGGGACGGTGTAGCCGAGATGCTGGAGGCTGTAGAGAATGTTCATCGCGCAGTGCTTGACGCCGTCCTCGTTGCCGGTGATCAGGCAGCCGCCGACGCGACCGTAGTAGGCGTACTGGCCGGCCTCGTTGAGCAGGTGCGAGCATGCGTAGAGCCGCTCGATCACCTGCTTCATTACCGAGCTGTTGTCGCCGAGCCAGATCGGCCCGGCGAGCACCAGGATGTCGGCGGCCAGTACCTGCTGGTAGATGCCGGGCCAGTCGTCGGCAGCCCAGCCGTGCTCGGTCATGTCCGGCCATACGCCGGTGGCGATGTCGTGATCAACCGCCCGCAGCACGCCGATGCTGACGCCGTGCTTTTCCATGATCGTCCGGCTGCGGTCGACCAGCCCCTGCGTGTGGCTGCGCTCGGGCGACCGCTTCAGGGTGCAGTTGATCACAAGCGCGCGCAGGTCGTCGAACTTCCATGGCAGGGCTGTGCTGGGGCTTGTCATGCAGCCAGGATGTCATCTGGGCTGCGTGAGATGCATGTTGCCGGTGCGCTGGATTTGCCTCGCATCGCCGCCGGACCGGTCAGCAGGTGACCGGCCCGCCCAAGGGTGCGGAGTAAGCGAGCCAGATAGCGCACCTCGGCGGCGGCTGGCGGGCCGTCCCTGGGTACGGCCGTCGGGCGTGGGCGCAACTGGCGGGCCGTCCCGGGTGCGCGGTACGGCCGCCGGGAGCCGGACAACTGGCCTATAGTAGGAATTGAAGGGGAGTAGTCCTTCCGCTGGCAGATCGACATGCTGGTGCGCTGATCGCACCCGGTCGCCAGGCCCTCGGGACCGGGGTGGACGAGACCTTCGCCGATGAGTCCGGCTCATCTGGCGGGGGCCTGCCCCTTGTTCCCGCCCGCTGGCCCGGACCGGGAAGGTTCCTGCCCGGTGCCTGGTGCTGCGTTGCTGGTGACAGTGTTCGCCGTCACGTTCATGGTCGAGTTGCCGGACAAGTCGCTGTTCGCGTCGCTGCTGCTCGGCACCAGGTACCAGCCATGGCAGGTCTGGCTGGGAGTAATGGCCGCGTTCGCCATTCATGTGGGCCTGGCCGTTACCGCGGGCAGCCTGCTGACCGCGGCGCCGCACCAGATCGTGCAACTGGTCAGCGCAGCACTGTTCCTCGGCGGCGCGGTGTGGCTGCTGAAGGCCCGGCAGCGGGATGACACGCAGCCGGGGCCCGACGCGGCCAGGCTCGGCGCGGCGTCACTCAGCCTGCTGCGGGTCGCCGCGACCAGCTTCGCCGTAATATTCGTCGGCGAGTGGGGCGATATCACTCAGATCACCACCGCGAATTTCGCGGCGCGCTACCAGGATCCGCTCATCGTGGCGGTAGGCGCGGTACTCGCGCTGTGGGTAGTATCCGGGCTGGCGGTCTTCGTCGGCCCGAAGGTACTCGGGCGTATCCCCGAACGCTGGATCCGCATCGCCGGCACGGCAGCGCTCACCGGCTTCGGCCTGTTCAGCCTCAGCCAGGCCGTGATCGGCTAGGCGGCGCTGCTGCCAGCCGCGCGCCCGCCGTGCTCAGCCCAGGGGCTGAGTCCCGATGGGGAATGCCGCTGCCACGTGCCGCTGAGAAGCTGCTGCCGGCCGGACTGAACCCTGGCGGCTGCCCGGATACACCGGGGCACTCCAGGATTGCCTCGGCCTGCGTGGCCCGCCATTATGTTGTGACCGGAACGGGCGGGCCGGGCGAGGCGGGAGCGGGGAGGAACCCGGGATGGCATTCGAGGGGTGGCCGGCCGAGGCGCTGGAGTTCTACGAGGGACTCGAAGCGGATAATTCAAGGACCTACTGGACCAGGCACAAGGCGCTCTATGACGAGAAGGTGCTCGGCCCGATGACCGAGCTCGTGGCTGACCTCGCGCCCGAGTTCGGCGATGCGAAGATCTTCCGGCCGTACCGTGATGTCAGGTTCAGCAAGGACAAGTCGCCGTACAAGACTCATATCGGCGCGCTCGTCGGCAGCGGCTATATCCAGCTCTCCGCGCGCGGCCTGGCGGCGGGCGACGGGATGTATGGCATGGCCCCGGACCAGTTGCAGCGGTACCGCCAGGCGGTGGCCGGTGACGGCGCTGGCCAGAAACTGGAGCACACGATACGCGCGGTGCAGCAGCACGGGATAAGCGTGCACGGGCACGATTCGCTGAAGACCGCGCCCAGGGGGTACCCCGCCGATCACCCGAGGATCGAGCTGCTCCGGCACAAGGGCCTGATCGCCTGGCAGGAATGGCCCGTCGAGCCCTGGCTCGGGACGGCGGCCGCACGGGAGCACGTCGCGGGATTCCTGACCGCCGCGCGCCCGCTCAGCGCCTGGCTCGGCGCCAACGTCGGGCCGTCGACGGCGGCCGCGCCTGCCGGGCGGCACTGATCCCGGCCATGAAGGCCTGCTGGTACTCGGCGGCGGTACTGCCGGGACGATGGTGGTCAATAAGCTCCGCCGCCGGCTGGACCGGGCGGAATGGCAGATCACCGTGGTCGACCAGAACGACACCCACGTGTACCAGCCTGGATTCCTGGTCGTCCCGTTCGGCGGCGAATGGGACGACGGCCTGGCCCGCCAGCTCGCCGCCGCCATCGGGATCGAGCTGACCGCTGGCCTCCGCCAGGGCAGATCCTGGTCGCAGCCGCCGCGGGGCCGGACTCCGGCCGCGCGGCAGCCAGCGCGGCCGGGCCGGTTACGCGCCTAGCACGCAGTACACGACTTTCCCGCCGGCGGCGGGAGGTAGTAGCTCCATTCCTTGCTGAGCGCCTGCACTAGCATCAGGCCACGCCCGCCTTCGGATTCGCCGCCTGCCTCAGCGAATACCGGCGGATGCGGGTCCGGATCAGATACCTCGATGCGCATAGGCCAGCGATGGATTGAGCGGCAAATGCTGTTCTCCGCGAATGATCCCGATCGTCGAAAATCCGCAATAGTGGCCTGCGGCAGCGGTAGCGCGAATATGGTTAGAATACGCCCCCCCGAAGGTCAGCAGCCTACGGTGGCCCTGACTCGTCGCTGCTATTAGATTATGCTTGAGTTTCCGCCACTTGTTTCCTGGGATTTCCGGGTGAATCAGATCATCGCGCTTAAGCCAGATACGAATGCCGCTATCGTCCAGGCGATCATCATGCAAAGGCTCCAGCGGGGATGGTAGACGCAATGCCAAGCCATCCCCACGGTTCAAGTCTCAATTCAGAGCCCGATGGTCGTGGCCAGCACGCGGGCTGGGGCGCCGCCTGCGTCGATCGCGAGGTTGATGGCCGCGGGCACATTCAGGTCAGCGGCCAGCAGCCGGCCAATCTCGGCGACGGCGCCGTGGCTGCGTGAGCCGGTGCGGCCGGCCGCGCTGTAGAGGCTTTCCAGCCGCGCCGTCGCGGCATCGAGCAGGCCGGGAAGGTAGTCCCAGTCATCGGCCCAGGGCCGGTCCAGGATCATCAGCCGGACGGCGGCCGCGGGATGGCCGGCCAGCAGGTCATCGAGCAGGACGAGGTTGCCCGCCGACTTGGCCATCTTCTTGCCCTGCAGCGTCACGGTGCCGGCGTGCAGCCACGCCCGCGCATACGGCCGCACGCCGGTGAAGGACTCCGCCATCGCCGCGTGGTAGGCGTGATGCGGGAAGCGAAGATCAGTCCCGCCCGCGTGAATATCCACGCCGACCCCGAACACGGACAGCGCCATGGCCGCGCACTCGGCGTGCCAGCCCGGCCTGCCCGCTCCCCAGGGCGATTCCCATGCCGGGTGACCAGGCTCGCTGGCCTGCCACACCGCCACGTCGAGCGGGTCATCCTTGTCCGGATCATCCGGCCTGCCGCCGTATTCGGCGGACAGCCGCAGCCCTTCGGCCCGGTCCAGGCCCGAGGCGCCGACGGCGGCCTGGCCACGGAAATAGACGCTGCCCCGGCGCTGGTACGCGGTTCCGGCCGAGAGCAGCCCGGTGGCCAGCCGGATCACGTGCTCCACGTAGCGGTGCGCGCGTGGCTCGTGCTGCGGCGCGCGCACGCCAAGCGCGGCCATGTCCCGCTCGAAATGAAACTGCTGGATTGCCGCGAAGGCGTCATAGGGCGCGCCCGCCCGGTGCGCCGCCGCGTCAAGCACGTCGTCCACGTCCGTGATGTTCCGGCAGATCTCCGGCTCGACGCCGAGGAGGCGCAGGACCCGGCTCAGCGTGTCAATCCAGACAAAGGTGGCCGCATGCCCCAGGTGCGTGACGTCGTAGGGGGTGATCCCGCACGCGTAGATCCTGGCCCGGTCCAGCATCGGTAGCCGGTGGCCGGCGATGGTCGGCTCAGCCACCAGGGGAGACGCGCTGGCGGCCGCGTGGATTGTGGTCATGGATCTAGTGTCGGGCACAGCGGGGGCGCCCATCATCGGGGGCCGTCAACGCCTGCTGAGCGCTCGCGCCAGGCCGGCGCCAGCGCGGCGAGCATCAGCAGCCCGGTCAGGGCGAAGGCCGCCGGGTACCCGGTGCGGGCGACGAACAGCCCGAACACCACCGGGCCCGCCCCGTAGCCAGCGTCATAGGCCAGGTTCCAGAGGGCGCTTGCGGTGCCGTACCCGGAGGTCGGCACGCGGTCGATCATCACCGCGAACGTGGCGTTCTGGCTGATCCCGAAGCCGGTCCCGAACAGGCACATGCCCGCGATCACGGCTGCCGGGTTTGCCACCCAGATCAGCATGGTCATTCCGGCGGACGAGATCAGCAGCGCGGGAATCAGCAGGGCGGCATGACCATGCCTGTCCCCGTGCCGGCCGCCCCACCAGCGACTCACCGTCGAGGTCAGAGCCTGCGCGAACAGGCCCATGGTGGCGACGCTGCCGGACACCCCGGCGGCCAGCGGCAGGAAGGCGACAACCACGCCGGCCGACACGGTCGTGGCCGCGAAGATGAGCGATGGGCGCAACAGGCCGCCAGATCGCAGGCCGGCCAGCAGGCCGGCCGGCTGCCCGGCGCCGGCGTCCGCTGCAGTCCCGCCGTGATCCGCCCCGTCGGGCAGCCAGGGGATGGCCGCCAGCGGGGCAACCGCCGTGACGGCGGTGAGCGCTATGACTGCCGCATAACTCGTGTGCACGGCGAGCCAGACCCCCGAAGGCAGGGCCACGACAGCGGGCACGCAGGCCACGACTCCGGCCAGGCCGAGCCCTTCGCCGCGCCGTTCGCGCGGCAGCGCCGTGGCCACCAGGGCCCCGGTGACCACGGTGTTGAGGCCGAAGCCGACGCCGCGGGCGAGGCTGACCGCGACGATCGTGACCATGCTTCTGGGGGCAAGCAGCGCCAGGGCCGGCCCGCCGAGCAGCAGCGCCCCGAGTGCGAACACCGCCCGGTTGCCGTGCCGCAGCATGAGCCCGGGCGCGGCGAACTCGGCCGCCACGCAGGCCAGCATCAGGACGCCGGTCACCAGCCCGGCCCCGGCCCCTCCGGCGCCGGCCGACACGGCGTACATGGGCGTCACCGACAGCAGCAGGTAGAAGCTGGTGAGCGCGCCGAAGGAGGACATCAGCACGAGCGCAAGCCGGCCGCTGATGATCCGTGCGCGCGGTGCGGTGGCGCTGCCGCGCCCGGGGTTCTCGGTTTGGGTCATTGTGCTCATGTGGCTGACGGTAGGACGCTAAGTGGGACACTGATAAGGTCCAATTCCATGGCGATCCAGTGGTCCGGTTTAGGACCGGAGCTGCTGCTGCGGCTCGACCGGGAATCCGGTCAGCCGCTCCGGTCCCAGCTGGAGGCGGGGATCCGGGACGCGATCAGGAACACCAGGCTGCGGGCGGGCGAGCGGCTGCCTTCGTCACGGGAGCTCGCCCGCGACCTGGGCGTGTCCCGTGGCCTGGTGCAGGAGTGCTACGCCCAGCTGCTGTCCGAGGGCTACCTGGCCAGCCAGGCTGGGTCGGCCACCCGGGTGGCGACGGGCGCCCGCCCGGCGGCGCCAAGGCCGGCCCCTGGGCCGGCCGCGCAGCCGCGGCTGATCGCGGACTTCCGGGCGGGCGTGCCCGATCTGGCCAGCTTTCCGCGCGGCGACTGGGTGTGGGCAACCAGGGAGGCGTGCCGCAGCATGCCGACAGCGGACCTTGATTACGGTGACCCGCGTGGCAGCGCGGTGCTGCGCCGGGTGGTCGCTGGCTACGCCAGGCGGGTGCGCGCGGCCGCTGCCGAACCTGAGCACATCGTCGTCTGCACCGGGTTCGCGCAGGGGATCAGCCTCGTGCTGCGGGTGCTGGCCCGGCTCGGCGTCCGGCACGCTGCCTTCGAGGAGCCCGGTTACGGCGGCGCGGAGGCCAGCGAGACCGTGCAGGCGGTGGCCGCGATGGGCATACGGGTTGCGCACGTCCCCGTCGACGAACACGGCATCGACGTCGCGGCGCTCGACGCGAGCGGCGCCCGCGTGGTAGTGGTCACCCCCGCGCACCAGGCGCCCACCGGGGTCGTGCTCTCGGCCGGGCGGCGGCACGCCCTGGTGGAGTGGGCGAACCGCAACGACGCGTTCATCATCGAGGATGACTACGATTCCGAGTTCCGCTACGACCGCGAGCCGGTCGGCGTGCTGCAGGGACTCGCGCCTGACCGCGTCGCCGCAATCGGCACGGTCAGCAAGGCGCTGGCACCCGCGGTACGGCTCGGCTGGGTGCTCGCGCCGCCGCCGCTGGCTGCCGCCGTCGCGGCGGAGAAGCGGATCAGCGACCGCGGCTCATCGGGACTCGACCAGCTCGCGCTGGCCGCCCTGCTCGAGTCCGGCCGGTATGACCGGCACCTGCGCCGCATGCGGGCGACGTACGCGCGGCGGCGTGGCGTGCTCATCGATTCGCTCGCCCGGCATGCGCCAGCAGTCAGGCTGACCGGCCTGGCCGCCGGGTTCCACGCCGTGGCGCAGCTGCCGGAGTCGGCAGACGAGCAGGCGGTCGTCAGCGCCGCACGCGAACGCTTGATCGGGCTGTACGGGATGAGCCTGCACCGCGCCACCAGCGTGCCCGCTCCGCCTCAGCTCGTGCTCGGGTTCGGGCAGGTCAGCGAGCGCGCGATCGAGCCAGGGATCGCCGCGGTCGCCGACCTGCTGCGCTGACCGGCTGCCGCCATGCGAGCGAGCGGATCGGGTTCAGTCACCAGCCAGCCATGGTGATCAGCAGCGGTAGGAGCCCCGGCCACGTCGTCCCCGGCCGTGACGGCCTTCCACCCCGACGCAATGATCCGAACTCTTGACGGAACCGGCGGACATGAGCCAGCCGGGCCTAGTTCGCCAGTGCGTGTGCGACGGCTGCCGCCGGATCCAGTGTCCGGCCTCGGTCCCAGGCGTGATGCCACCGCTTTTCGCTTACCGTCGCCTGTGTTCTGTCCAGGAGACGGCTGGTGATCGCGATGTCGAAGGGTGCCGCGCGAGCAGCGATCGCCTCTCGGATAGCTGCGGCGGCGCCTGAGCGAGTGTGGCCGCTCGCTCAGCTGCTGAGCGCGCGGCGGCGACTGCGGCCAGTGTTTCCAGCCCTTCGGCGATTCCTTGCCGCTCTCCCTGCTCCGCGAGGGGCAGCAGCAGGGCTACGTCACTTCAGGAGAGCCGCACCCAATTCATTCTGGCCATAACATCGGGCTTTGCCGCAGGCAGCGGAGCCGCACGACGTCGAAAAGCCCGGCCTAACCTTGTTAAAAGCGGGCCTTACCTAATATATTCAGGATAAATCACGGGGTGGGTGCAGGGCTGGTTTCCGGGTCAGATTAGCCTGTTTCCGAAGTGGGGCGGTGCGGCGATGTGCGACGATCAGGCGGCAAATCCGGCGGGAACTGCCGCGCCCGAGTTATCCCGGCGAGGCTTCCTGCACGCGAGCGCCGCCGTGGCCGGCGCGGCGGCCCTGCTCAAGAAGATCCCGCGGCTGCCGCTGCGCTCGTCGGCCCGTGCGGTCACTGCGGACGGCAGCTCCGCGTACTCGATGGCGATGCACATCCATTCGTCGTTCAGCGAGCAGAGCGGCTCGATGGACAGCCAGCTTTTCCAGGCGGCGAAGAACTCGGTCGACGTGCTGTGGTGGACCGACCACGACCACCGGATGGACGGGATCGGCTACCGCAAGACGGTGCATTTCACCAGCCTGACCGCGGAGAAGCCCGCCGCAGGCGAGGGTGGCCCGTGGACCTGGACGAAGAGACAGAGCGGCCCGGTCGCGAGCGGATCGGGGGGAATAGTGACCACTCCCGCATCCCCCAGCGACCCGGTGGCCGGCGGCAGCATGCACCTGGCCGCTAAGAGCAGCACGATGGCGACCGCGAAGTACGGCTTCTACGCGGACAGTCACCCGGGCGGCTGGAACTACCGTGACAACCTCACCGGCCAGTCGCTGACCATTGACGTGCTGCTGACCAGCGGCTGGCAGCGGGGCTACCTGGAGTTGCTGATCGCCACCTCCTACCACCAGGCGGCGGGCGGCCGTCCGGCCGGCGACTACACCCTGTCGTACCGGCTCGTTCATCCCGGCGTCCTTGCCAACCGTTTCGCCAACGGCGACCAGGGAGTCATCACGATCCCGGTGCAGCCTGCCGGCGGCGGTAACCCGTGGGGCACGGTGACCATCACCCCGTCCGCCGACATCGCCGCCCTGTGGCCCGACCTGGACTACCGCGATTTCGCGCTCTGGGAGCTGACCCTGAGCGCCGTGAGCAACGGCGACTCGGTCAGCGGGTACTTCGATTATCTCAGGTTCAAGCGGCAGATCAGCGGCGAGGCGTTCCTGCTGCAGCAGATAGACATGAGGGGCGTGCTTGCCCCGCGGTACCCGGCGGTGACCCAGCGGCAGGGCCTTGAGGTGTCGTGGCTGCTGCCCCATCTCAACTGGTTCGGCGGGGCAGTGGTCATCCCCGACTACGGCAGCACCACGCCCAGCACCTATACCGCGTACCTGCGCAACGTCGCGGTCCCGCAGATTCACTCGGCCGGCGGGCTGGTCAGCTACAACCATCCGTACGGCTACGGCGACCCCGCGCTGCTCCCGGTTTCCCAGCAGGACGCGCTACTCGCGCAGGTCGCCACGAAGCTGCTACCCACCGCGACGACACGGGCCGCCCTGGGTGCCGACATGCTGGAGGTCGGCTATACCAAACGGCAGGGAGTCGATCTGGCCCACCATGTGGCGCTGTGGGACGTTATGTCCCGCAACGCGGCCTTCCTTACCGGCAACGGCACCAGCGACGACCACTTCGGGCAGAACTGGTCCGGGATCCACAACAACTGGTTCACGTCGGCCTGGGCCGTGAGCACCGCGGAGGCGAACCTGCTCGCCGCGCTGGCCGCGGGACGGTCCTGGTGCGCCTCGCTGTCCCGGTACCGCGGCAGCCTGGACCTGCTGGTCGATGGATCGTGCCCGATGGGCTCGGTCAGCGTCTCCGGGGTGACCTCCCGGCGGCTTGTCGCTAGCGCGACGGGCATTCCGGCCGGCGGGTCCCTGCAGGTCCTGCAGGGCGTGGTCGACTACGCGGGTGCCGCGCAGCCAACGGCGAACACCCGGGTGATCAGCTCGCATCCGGCTTCCGACCTGGCCGGCGGGTCTATCACGCAGCAGGTCGACACCAGCAAGAGCAGTTTCGTCCGGACCCAGGTGCGCAACTCCGCGGGGACCATGATCGGCCTGTCCAACCCGGTCTGGCTGCTGCGCGCCACGCCGCCCGGCGGCATCCCCGCCCCCCGCGCGGCCTGACTGCACGGCCCGGAGAATTCGGTCACTTCACGCGGTGGCCAGCAGGCTACCCGCGCCCCAGCACCTCGCGGTCGGCCGGATCCCGGGCGGGATCGTGCCCGGGCAGCACGTCGGCGGCCCAGTCCGAGCGCTTCCATTCGGGTACCGGCGTCCGGCATTCCGAGTGCGGGACGAAGCGGGACGGCCGCACCAGCGAGTAGCGGTGGATGTAGCGAGGGCAGTTGGGATAGACCGCCCTGGCCCTGACCCGGACCACGAACTGCGCCTCCAGGTAGTCGCCGAGCAGCGGGTCCGCGGGATCGATGCTGGCGGTGCCTTCCAGCCGCAGCCGGTGGCCCCGCTCGAAGTCGATGAAGAGCAGGCCTACGTCCGGGTTCACCAGGATGTTGCCAGCCGACAAGTACATACCGTTGCCGTCGTAGTTAGGGAAGGCCAGCGTGCGGGAGTCAAGCACCCGGACGAACCCCGGCTCGCCGCCCTTGTACGAGCAGGTCGGCCGGCCATCGGCGTCGGCCGTGGCGAGGAAGAACATGTCCCGTTCGGCGATGAAGCTGCGATCGCCCTCGTCGATGGTGTCGCCCACCAGCAGCCCGTCGATCCGGTCGGCCAGGCCGCGCGTGTCGAAGCGGTCCTGCAGCGAGCGGCTGCCGCCATGATAGTCAATAGCCATCGGTCCCCCTGTCGCCTCCGCAGACACCCCAGTCTGCTTCCTGCAGGCAGCGGACGTACAGCCCGGGCGCGGGCCCGTTCATGATCGCGGAGGATTTTGGGGCGGCGGGCCCCCGCAGTCTTCCGCGATCATGGTCACCGTCTGGCGGCGCCGCGGTTCCAGCGCAGCGGCAGCGCGTTGATGCCATAGATGCCCTCCACGCCGCCGAGTTCGGGTACGCCGTCCAGGGCCAGGCCGGGCATGCGTGCCGCGAGGAACGTGAGCGCTTCCTCAAGCTCGGCGCGGGCGAGGTTGGCGCCCAGGCAGTAGTGCGGTCCGGCGCCGAAGGTAAGCAGCCGGTCCTCGCGGCTGACCGTGATGTCGAAGCGCTCCGCGTCTGCCCCCTCGGCGTTTGCCCGCCCGGCACCGGCCCGCCCGGCACCGGCCTGCCCGTGGCCAGCCGCCTCCGCGTCGGCCTGCCCGGCACCGGCCCGCCCGGCACCGGCCTGCCCGTGGCCAGCCGCCTCCGCGTCGGCCTGCCCGGCACTGGCCTGCTTGCGGCCAGCCTCCTCCGCGTCGGCCTGATCGGCGTCGGCTGGCGGGGTTGCGGACAGCTCGCGGTTGGCCCGCTCGGCGCAGATCGCCACTATCGTCCCGACCGGGAAGACGATGCCGCGGTATTCGACCTGCTCGACGCAGAGACGGGCGGTGAACGGAGTGATCGGCTCGAACCTGAGCACTTCGCTGACCGCCTGCGGGACCAGTTCCGGCCGGCCGGCCAGCAGCGCCCACTGATCCTGGTGCTCGGCGAAGAGCCGCAGTGCGTGCGCGAGCTGGCTCTGCGTCGTGTCGATGCCTCCGGCCAGCACGTTCACCACGAGATTCACGCACTCGTCATGCGACAGCCTGTCCCCCTGCGCCTCGGCCGCGAGCAGGCCGCTGATCAGGTCGTCGGCCGGCTCCGCCGACCGGCGCTTGAGCAACTCCTCGGCGTAGTCGTAGACCTCCGCCGTCGCGCGCTCGATCCGGTCAAGGTCGTTCGCCAGCGCCCGGATGTCGAACTGCCGCTGCACCCAGCTTGACCACTCGTGCAGTCGCTCCGCGTCCTCGCGCGGGGCGCCGAGCACCGCCGATATGGTCAGTGACGGGTACGGCTTGGCCACGGCCGCGACGAACTCGCAGGTTGTCGCCGATCCGATGCGCTGCCACAGCCCGGCCAGGAATCCCCGCATCACCGGGCGCCATCGGTCCGCGGCCCGCGGGCTGAACGACGGCCCGACCAGGGCCCGCAGCCGGCGGTGCCGGGCGCCGGTGAGATTCAGGATGTTCGACTCGATCTGCTCACGCAGCCGTCCGCTGGTAACGCCGAAAATATCGGCGATCTCCCGGCCAGGGAACACAGTCGCCTTCGAGCGCAGGAAGAACTCCCCGGACTCGCGGTCGAGCACCACAAGCGACAGCGGCGACCTGGCGAGCCATCCTTGCCTGCGCACGTCAGCGAGCCGCTGGTGATAGACCTCCCCGGTCAGATCGGCTGCCATATTGTCGAAAACGGGCAGGTCCAGGTCGGTCACGGTGGTCACGGCAGCTCCCTCGGGCCGGGGGGAAGGGCGTCTCCTTGTGATTTAACCTGCCCGGCGGCGGCAGCGCGACGGCTGAGCACGGCTCATCGTCACCAGACGTTTGTGATCGGCCGCGCGGTGGCGGCGTGACCGTCCGCCCGCAGGCGGGTACGGTGTGCTTCGAATTGCGGCCCACGGTCACAGTCGGCTGGCAGCCAGCCGCCGCGGCGAGGTCCGGACGCGGAGAGCCGACGGACCCAGGATCCTCACGAAACTCCGGGGGAGGCGAGCGCCGCGTACGCGGCCGCCTGGATGTCGCGGTGCACCTGCGGCGCTTCCGGGGTCTCGAACATGCGCTGGGTCAGCACGATAATGGCCAGGTCGTAGTTCGGGTCGACCAGCCACGAGGAGCCGAAGCCGCCATCCCAGCCGTAGGCGCCGCTGTCGAGCACCGCCTGGCAGAACCCCCATGACCGGCCGCTGAAGAAGTCGGGGCCGAGGCCGCCATGTGCCTTCTGCGCCGGGGTCAGCTGATCGGTCGTCATGGCGCGGGCGGCTTCGGCCGGCAGTACGGGAGCGCCGCCGCGGAGCAGCATCCGCGCGAACGCGAGCAGGTCATCGACGGTGGAGACGAGGCCGCCGGCGCCGTCGCCGAACGCCGGAGGGCGACTCCAGGTGCCTTTCGGCTGGTCCCAGGCGACGAGCCCGTCGGGCGTCGGCCGGTACGCGGTCGCGAGCCTGTCGGCGGCGGTCGTCCAGAAGGCCGTGTCGCGCATGCCCAGTGGCCCGAGGACACGAGACCGCAGGACGTCGCCGAACGGCTGGCCGGCCGCGCGGGCGAGCAGCACGCCAAGCACCGACGCGCCGGTGTTGTAGAGCCAGCGTTCGCCGGGCTGGGCCAGCAGCGGCAGCGAGCCAAGGTTGGTGATCCAGGTGTCGGGGTCGGGCTGCACGTCGGGGTTCGGCGGCCCGATGGTCGCCAGCCGCAGCGCCTCGGCTGCCTCGACCACCGGCCATGGGGCAGGCGAGGCGAACATCTCCATCGCCAGGCCGAACCCGAAGGTAAAGGTGAGCAGGTCCCGGGCGGTGATAGCCCGGGTAGCTGGCACGCTGTCGTCGAGTGCCCCGTCCATCCGGCGCAGCACCCGGCGCCCGGACAGCTCCGGCAGCAGCCGGTCGACCGGCTCATCGAGCGCGATCAGTCCCTCGGCGACCAGCGCGAGAGTGGCCGCAGCGGTGATCGGCTTGGTTGTCGAGGCAATCCGGAAGATGGAGTCCCGGGTCACCGGCGCGCCGCCGATCGCCAGCTTGCCCATGGCTTCGACGTGCACCTGATCACCGCGGGCGACCAGCGCGACAAGGCCAGGGACGCGCTCGTCGCCGACGTGCTGCTGCGCCGCCGCGTGCAGGCGCGCAAGCCCCGCTGCCGTCAGCCCTTCGGCCATTGAGGACCTCTCTACAGGCTGCAGTCATGCATCGCATGCAGCAATCGCACGGCACCGCGCCAGCAGCCAGGGACGAGACTCATCCGGTCAACCCTAGCGGCAGGCGGCACGGCCAGCGCGATCGACAGCCAGTGTCATCGAACCGACCTCGCCGCGGGTTGATCGTCGGTGCGTGCGCAGGCACGACGATGACGCTTAGGTGCCGGAGGGCGGGCCGTTCATGAGACATTCGCCTCAGCTATGTCCGGCGGATCCAGCGGGCAGGGCGCACGGTGAAGAAGGGCCGAGAGGGCCGAAATGCTCGTGCGGGCCAGGCGATATCGGCTGGCCCGCACGAGCCTGATGACATCAGTGCGCGGCGCTCCGCTACAGGCCGGGCAGGACGTGGGTGTGCTCGATCCGCACGGCCTGCAGGTCGCGCGGGTTCAGGCCGAGCAGGCCCAGGATCGTCGGGGCGATCTGGGTGGTCTCCACCGGCGCGGGCGTCGTGCTCCCATGGTGCAGGCCGGGCAGCACGACCAGGATCGGCACGTTGCGATCCTGGCGGTCCGCGCCGCCATGCTCGGCGATCTTGCCCTTGCCCCCGGTGTAGACGACGCCGTGCCTGACGATCCCGAAGACGTCAGGGTGCCGGGGATCACCGTTCGGGACTCCGAAGAACGCGGCCGCGGCGCCGCCGGCATACACGGTCCGCAGCCCCGATGCCGCGACAGTGATCGGGTTGCCATTCACGTCGTTGCCCGCTGCCGTGTGCGCGAGCAGGTAGTTCTTCGCGAAGTCGGCGGCGGCCTGGGACGGCTCGCTCAGCCATAGCTGCATGACGTCGTCATCGGTCGCGAAGCTGACCAGGTCGCCTGCTCCGGGATGCGCCGCCGTCCATGCCGCGTTGATGGCGTCGATGATCGGCCCGTCCGGCACGCGGGCGAGGTCAGCGGGATCGGTCGGGGACTGGCCGTGCTTGGCCGAGATGATGATCGCCGTGCTTGCGGCAAGTCCCTGCGCCCTGAGCTGCGACACCATGGCGCCGACCTCGGTGTTGATGTAGTCGAGCGCCCGGGCGAGCAGCGGCCCGCCGATGCTGCCGCCTGGCAGGTAGCCGCCGGTCAGCCCGTCAGAGGAAGGCAGCTTCTCGGCCGTCGATACGGTCTGGAAGTTCATGCCGAAGATGGCCGGCACGCCAACATGACTGGTCCGGCTATGGTCGAAACCGTCGATCTCGTTCAGCACGGCCTGCACCTTGAACGAGTCGTACTGCATGGTCGCGGCATTGTCGTTCGTCCAGTCCTCGCCCGCGGGGAAGCCGATCGCCTGGCTGTTGATCTCGGGCGTGAAGAAGTCCTGAACGCCTGTCCCCGACGGCCCGGAGACCGCGAGGTACGCCGGGTGCTTGTCTGACCACGCGGTCCCGTCGACGGAGATCAGCAGAACATGGCGGACCCCGGCCTGCCCGGACGGGTCGCCCGGCCCGCCAGCTCGGTGGCTGGTTGCCGCTGAGGCCGTGGCGACGGCGGAGCTGGCGAGCAGTGCCGCGACTCCCGCAGCGACGCTGGCGGCTCTCGGGACATCGTTCATGCGCATCGGTTGCCTCCTGTAGAGCGCGCGGCCACTTGCCGGCGCCTGCACAGGTTCTGACTATCGAACGCAACCGGCCGGCCGGTGGCGCGCAGCCAAACGGGCGATGACGCCTTGGTGGCCGGCCTGAGGGGCTGATCTCGCCGCACGGGGTCCGAACGGCCGGGCCGCCGCAGGAGAAAGCGTTAGCCGGGGGCATGAGGTACCGTGACCCCGTTTCAAATGAGCAGGATGTTCTGACAGCGTGCGTTCAGAGAAAGGGGGGCCCGCGGGTGCTGACGCGCTGGCTAGCGGGGCTGAGACGCCCGGTGGGCGCGGTGGGCCTGGGCTGCGTCGGGATGTCCGCGGAGTACAACACCAGGGACATCGACGACGAGCAGTCGCTGCGAGTGATCGCGCGGGCGCTCGAGCTCGGGGTGACCATCTTCGATACCGCCGACGTCTACGGGCCGTTCGCCAACGAGCTTCTGGTCGGCCGCGGTGTTCGCTCGCACGCCTCCGATGTCGTGGTAGCCACCAAGGTCGGGCTCGTCCAGCACGGGGCCTGCGGCCGGCTGAGCCGCCGGGGCGACCCGGCGCACATCCGCGCATCCTGCGAGGCGTCCCTGCGCAGGCTGGGCGTTGACGCCATCGACGTCTACTTCCTGCATCGCGTCGACCCTGCGGTACCCCTGGAAGAGTCCTGGGGCGCAATGGCGGACCTGGTGGCCGCGGGGAAGGCGCGGGCACCCGGGCTATCTGAGGTGACAACCGCCCAGCTGGACCGTGCGCACGCGATTCACCCGGTCGCGGCAGTCGAGTCGGAGCTTTCACTGTGGACGCGTGGCCCGCTGGAAAGCGTGATTCCATGGTGCCGGGCACACCGCGCGGCGTTCGTCGCGTACGCGCCGCTTGGCCGCGGCTACCTCACCGGAACGGTCCGCGGCGCCGAGTTCCAGCCCGATGACATTCGCTCAGGAAACCCGCGTTTCACGGCCGGCGCGATGGCGCGCAACCAGGCCATCCTGGCTGTCATCGAGCGAGTCGCCCGGCGTCATGATGCAACCCTCGCTCAGATCTCGGTCGCCTGGGTGCTGGCGCAGGCCGAGCACGTCGTGGCCATTCCCGGCACGAAACGGATCCGCTACCTGGAGGAGAACTGCGCGGCTGCGGCGGTTGAGCTCAGCGCGGACGACCTCGCCGACCTCGATTCGATGCCGCCGGCCAGCGGCGACCGCTACTAGGCCGGTCCGGGTCGTCCGGCTGACTGCGGCCGGGCGCGCGCACCGCGGCCGGGTCCATCTCAGCCGGCGCCGAGGCTTCGAATATAAGTTTGACAGCGATCGCGCATTTGGTGCAAGGTGAACCAGGTGTTCGACAACCGGGCGGCCGCCATCGTGAGCGTGACGCAGCCGGCCGGCGCCGGGCCCGGCCCGCGCAGCCCGCAGGCGGCTGCCCGGCGCAACGGCAGCTACACCGACATGCAGGGAGGCATACCAAGTGGGTCAGAAGACCGTCAGGTTCAGCGACCTCAGCGGCGCGATCATCACCCAGGACGACGCCCTGGCTCGCATCGTGATCAGCGAGCACCCCGAGCTCGGCGACGGCCCGGTGCAGATCGAGGTACTCACCGACGAAGCCAGGGCAATCGAGAAGGCGGCTCTGCGGGTGGCGGTGGTTGACCTCTATCTGCCTGGCGAGGACGAGCCGCACCGGGTAGCCATGGATGCGGGCTCGTTCGACAAGCTGGCCACCGACAAGGCGATGAGCGAGCTGCTCGTCAGCGCCCGGCCAGCCAGGCGCGGTTCCAGGACCAGCCCGGCCAGCCAGGCCCGCGGTGATCGCGGCAGCTACGCCAGCATGGAGCATGCGGGCGAGCCGCATCGGGGCAGGGTCACTGATGCGGAGAGGCAGCTCCTGCGCGAGCACTTCGACGAGATCAACGAACGGCTGGCCGGACAGGGACTCCGGGTGATCAGCCTGGCCGACCGTGAGCATGTCGAGCGCTATGGCCTGGCGGAGCTTGCCAGGCAGCGGGGTGTCGAGCCCGACTAAGGCGCCAGCGGGCGCTGGCGGTGACGATGTTCATCGGCCAGTCCACGGCAAAGATCTACGTGGCACGGCTGTACGACAAGCTCGGCGCCGGCCGGTGACAGGTGCCCCGGGCCGGAATCTTGCTGGGTGGACAGGATCCCGGCCCGTGACACGTCCTAGGCGGCGTCAGTGCGCGAGGGCGGGCAAACGGGGACGCCCGCCGCGCGGCACGCCGAACCGGGACTGTTAGCCTGGCGAAATGGCGGCGGAGGCCACTGGGCTATCGCCCTTCGAAACCGAATTCGCGCGGGCCTGGGATGCTCCCGGCCACACCCGTTACCGGCTTCCCGACGCCGATGTCAACCTGGTGCTTGCGGTCCGTTACGCGACAGGCGAACCGCTGACCTTTACCCGCAGCATGCTGTGGGACATGGAGGTACGCAAGGCCGCCCAGCCAGGCACCTACATCCCGTTCGTGGTGCGCGCCGGCAGTGACCATTCCTGGAACCGGCACGACGGCGACGGCGGTGAGTACCTGGACCGGTGCTCGATGCAGCGGCTGTGGCTCAACCCGCAGCACTACGAGCTGGTCCTGGAACGCGCCTTCCTCAACCACCACGAGCAGAAGGTCACCTTCCTCGGCGTGCGCGAGCTGACCGGCGCCGACGGCACGCTATTGCGCGCTGGCACCGGCCAGCCGCTGTTCCACGTCGAGCACTCGGTCGGCGGCACCGAATTGCAGCCGCTGAACCGCTGGCGCATCGTCCACCTCACCCACGCCCTCGATGAGCGGCTGATAGAGGGGTTCGAGGGCATGGCCAGGAACCCCTGGCTGGCGGAGCACACCGAGATCTACATTCGCGGCAACCTCGGCATCGAACTCACCAGAAGTTCCCTTAACGACTGACGCGGTGCCCGCCCTCCGCACAGGCGGGGCGGCTGAGGGCCCATCGTCTCTGTCGTCGATATTCGCTGCTGGCGCCCCGGGTTCGGTGGCACGGCCGTTCGGCTTCCGGCCGGCCCAGCGGATCCAGGTGGCTCGGCCTCCGGCGCTGCCAAACGGGTCCGACCGCATGCATGGCGGTGGTCGGGCGGGGTCACGGCGGCGGGGTCAGAGTTTGACTCCGTAGGCCGGTGCATCAGCGACCGCACCGCGGCGCAGCTGTCACGCAGATCGCGGCGGGCTCGCGGGGATTTGCAGGGGGCCGATATGGACATGGGCGACAAGCCAGCGTGGCGGATGTTCACAGCGCCGCGATCGGCGGCCGTGGTCAATCACGCGGACGGCCGGATCGCCTCCTCGACCCAGGACCGCAGCGCCGCGGCCGGCGCGGCCCCGACCTGGCGCGCCGTCACCTGCCCGCCCCGCAACACCAGCAGGGTAGGAATGGACTGCACCCCGAAACGCTGCTGGAGCCGGGGCGAGTTATCCACGTTGACCTTGACCAGCTTCATCCGTCCGGCCAGCTCGGCGGCAACTTGCGCCAGCGCGGGGCTGACCATGCGGCAGGGGCCGCACCAGGGCGCCCAGAGATCGATCACCGCGGGAACCGAGGCGCGCTCGGCGATCTCGGCGAAGCTATCGTCGTCCGCGTCGACGACCCAGGGCAGCGGCTTGTGGCAGTTGCCGCACCGCGGGGTCCCGGTGGCGGCGGCGGGCACCCGGTTCCTGCGCCCGCAGTTCTCGCACCGGATTATCTCAGCCGCCATGCGCCCGCCCGCCTGGTCTCAGGCCTGATTTTCATACGTCACCACGAGCTCAGCCCCCGCGAGATCGACCTTGATCACCGCCTGCTCGCGGACTTCGCCGGCCAGCAGGGCGCGCCCTATCCGGGTCTCGACCTCCCGCGCGATGAACCGGCGCAATGGGCGGGCGCCGTACACCGGATCGAAACCCTGCTCGGCGATGAACCTGAGCGCGCCGTCGGTGACCGCCAGTGATATCTGCCGCTCGGCGAGCCTGCCCCGCAGGTCGTGCAGCATCAGCTCGACGACGTGCTCGATCTCCGCCTGGGTCAGCGGCTTGAACAGGACGATGTCATCCAGCCGGTTCAGGAACTCTGGCCTGAAGTGCGCGCGCATCGCCGCCATGACCCGGTCCCGCGCGTCCGGCTTAATCTCGCCGTCCGAAGTCACGCCCTCCAGCAGATACTCGGAGCCGATGTTAGAGGTCATGATGATCACGGTGTTACGGAAGTCAACCGTGCGCCCTTGCGCGTCGGTGAGCCGCCCGTCATCGAGGACCTGCAGCAGCGAGTTGAACACGTCCGAGTGCGCCTTCTCCACCTCGTCGAACAGCACCACCGAGTACGGCTTCCGCCGGACCGCCTCGGTCAGCTGGCCGCCTTCCTCGTAGCCGACGTATCCGGGCGGAGCGCCAAGCAGGCGGCTGACGGTATGACGCTCCTGGTATTCGCTCATGTCGATGCGGACCATGTTGTCCTCGGTGTCGAACAACGCCGCCGCGAGCGATTTTGCCAGCTCCGTCTTGCCCACCCCGGTCGGCCCGAGGAAGATAAACGACCCGATCGGCCGGCGCGGGTCCTTGATCCCCGACCGGGCGCGGATGATGGCGTCCGCGACGGTCTGCACGGCCTCGTCCTGGCCGACCACCCGCTCATGCAGGATCTGGTCGAGCCGTAGCAGCTTCTCCCGCTCGCCCTCCTGCAGGCGGCTGACCGGGATGCCGGTCCAGCGGGACACGATCGAGGCGATCTCCTCGTCGGTCACGACCTCGCGGAGCAGCCGGCCGGTGCCTTGCCGGACGGCTAGCTGCTCCTCCTCAGCGTCCAGCCGCCGCTCAAGCTCGGGAAGCTTGCCGAGCCGCAGTTCGGCAGCCCGGTTGAGGTCGTAGTCGCGCTCGGCCTGCTCGGCCTCCTGGCGCAGCCGTTCCATCTCCTCGCGCAGCGCCTGCACCTTGCGCAGCGCCTGGCGCTCCGCCTCCCACTGGGCTCGCAGCGAGTCGGCCTCCGCCCGCAGGTCCGCCAGCTCTTTGCGCAGGTCATCGAGGCGAGTCCGGCTCGCAGCGTCACTTTCCTTGGCAAGGGCGGCCTCCTCGATCTCTAGGCGCATCACCCGACGGGTCAGTTCGTCGAGCTCGGCGGGCATGGAGTCGATCTCGGTACGGACCATCGCGCAGGCCTCGTCGACCAGGTCGATTGCCTTGTCCGGAAGGAAACGATCAGAGATATAACGATGGCTCAGGGTCACTGCCGTGACCAAGGCGCTATCGGAGATCTTGACGCCATGGAAGACCTCGAACCGCTCCCGCAGCCCGCGCAGGATCGAAATCGCGTCTTCGACCGATGGCTCGTCCACCAGCACCGGCTGGAACCGGCGCTCAAGAGCCGCGTCCTTCTCGATCTGCTTGCGGTACTCATCCAGGGTGGTCGCGCCGATCATGTGCAGCTCACCGCGGGCAAGCATCGGCTTAAGCATGTTGCCGGCGTCCATGGCTCCCTCGGCGGCGCCGGCGCCTACCACCGTGTGCAGCTCGTCCACGAACAGCAGGATTCGGCCCTGCGCCGCCTTGACCTCGCCGAGGACTGCCTTGAGCCGCTCCTCGAACTCGCCGCGGTACTTGGCCCCGGCGATCAGCGAGCCCATATCGAGGCTGAAGATGGTCTTGTCCCGCAGGCCCTCGGGGACGTCGCCGCGGGTGATCCGCTGGGCCAGGCCCTCGACGATGGCAGTCTTGCCGACGCCCGGATCCCCGATGAGCACCGGATTGTTCTTCGTCCTTCGCGACAGGATCTGGATGACGCGCCGTATCTCGCTGTCGCGCCCGATGACCGGGTCGAGTCTGCCCTGCGCGGCGTCCGCGACCAGGTCCCTGCCGTACTTCGCTAGTGCCTCGTAGGCCACCTCGGGCATGGCGGAGGTCACCCGCTGGTTGCCCCGGATGCTGGTAAGCGCTTGCAGGAAGCCCTCGTCGGTCAGGCCCTCCTGGTGCAGCAGCCGGCCCGCAGCGGTCCCTTGGCCTTCCTCGAGCATGGCCATCACGAGGTGCTCGACCGAGACGTAGTCGTCCTTCAGCCTGCCCGCCTGCCGCTCAGCGGCGTCAAGCAGGCGCGCCAGCCGCTGCGTGATCTGCACCTGGCCAGGCTGGGCACCCGGGCCGCCGACCCTTGGCCGGCGTCCGAGCTCAGCCTCCACCGCCGCCCGTAGCCGGTCAGGATCGGCACCGGCCTGGGCGAGCAGCCGCGGGACGATGCCGTCCGGCTGGTCAAGCAGCGCGAGGAGCAGGTGCTCGACGTCGGTCTGCTGATGGCCGAAGCGGAGCGCCTTGGTCTGCGCGTCGTGCAGGGCTTCCTGTGATTTCTGCGTCAGATGGTTCGGGTCCACACTGGTCCTCCTGACCGTCGGGAGGCGCGCAGTGCCGCCTCGAGCACCGCGATCCGGTCGAGCAGGTCGGTAACCAGGCCGATGGCCGCGTAGTTGAGGGCGAACCCGGCCCGGAGCCGTTGTATCCGGGCTACCGTTGCGAGCTGCGCCGGAAAGAACCACAGCTCGCCGGCGACGTCGCGGTCGGCGTCTAGCACGCCGAGCGCGACGAGCCTCCGGATCAGGTCAGGGTGCACGCCGGCTGCTCTTGCGAACGCGTCCAGATCCAGCCGCGCGACCGGGACCAGGGCATATGTCACCGTCGCCTCCTCGGGTCGAAGGTGGAGGCGGCGGCCAGCTGCTCGAATAGCTTTCGCTCCTCCTTTGACAGCTTGGCCGGCACCATGATCCGGACCTCGGCGAACAGGTCGCCGGCCGTGCCCTTCGGGTTGGGCAGGCCCCGGCCGCGCAGGCGCAGGCGCTTGCCGCTCGACGTGCCAGGCGGGACCTTCACCTTCGCCTCGCCGCCCGGGGTATCCAGGGCTGCTGTCGTGCCCAGTGCCGCCTCCCACGGCGCCAGCAGCAGCTCGACATGGAGATCGCGGCCGTCGACGCGGTATCTGTGGTGCGGCGCGACCCGCACGATGAAATAGAGGTCGCCGTGCTGGGCGCCATCGCTGCCGCGGCCGCCCTGCCCGGCCAGCCGGATGCGCTGCCCGTCGGTGACGCCCGCCGGGACCCGCACATCGAACGACCGGCGGCCGCCGCTGCCTTCCAGGGTGACTGACCTGTCGACGCCCCGGTAGGCTTCCTCGACGGTAAGCGGGAGCTCGGCCTCCTGATCGGCACCGGGGATCGGGCCCCAGCCACGCCCGGCCCGGCCGCCGAACATACCGCCAAGCAGGTCATCGAGATCGATGTCACCAGGGCCCGCGCCGAAGCCGCCCGGCCCCTGGCCGAACCCGCCCGGCCCCTGGCCGAATCCGCCCGGGCGGCCGCGCCACTGCTGTCCGGCCCCGGCGCCAGCGCGGCTACGCCGCCACTCGTCCGGGTCGACGTCCTCGGGAACCTGCCGGAAATCCGGGCCGAACGCGTCGTAGCGGCGGCGGGTCTGCGGATCGGACAGGACGTCGTAGGCCTCGGATACGTCCTTGAACCGGTCCTCCGCACCGGGATCGGAGTTGACGTCCGGGTGGTAGGCGCGGGCGAGCTTGCGGTAAGCCCGCTGGATCTCGTCCTGGCTCGCGCTCCTCGGAACTCCGAGGATCTCGTAGAAGTCACGCCCGGCAGCCATCAGTCAGCCCCAGCCATCAGTCAGCCCCAGCCATCAGTCCGGCCTGGCCACTACCACCTGCGCAGGCCGCAGCTGGTGCTCTCCGTCGCCGTACCCGGGCCGGACGACTTCGATGACAGCCCCCGCCGGGATGTCCGGCTGAGTCCTGGCGGCGACCGCCTCGTGCCGGGCCGGGTCGAACATCACGCCTGCGTCGTCCCTGCGCGGGAAGCCAAGCTGGCTGAGCACGCCAAGCGCCTGGTCCAGGACCGCCCGGATTCCCACGATGATGGTGCGCGGGTCTGCCTGCGCGTGCTCGAGTGCGCGCTCCAGGTTATCGACCACGGGCAGCCACTCCCTCGCGACCCGTGCCCGGGCCGCCGCCTCGGCGCGGCTCACCTCCTTGGCGCATCTCTTGCGCAGGTTGTCGAGATCGGCGACGGCGCGCAACCGCAGGTCCTGCTGCTCGGCCAGCTGGTCCTGCAGGCTGGCCGCCTGGGCCTGCAAGCTAGCCAGCTCGCTCCGCAGAGACCCGACTATGGCGTGCGGATCGCCGTCCTCGGCGCGGTCGGCTGCGTTCCCGTGCTGTCCGGTCCCGGCCGCACCTGCCGGCTGCCCGGTCCGGTCGCCCCAAGGCTGCTCGGTCTGGGCGCTCCCGCCATCGCGCGGCTGTGCGGCCGGGGGCTGACCCACTTTGCCTGGCCCGGGGTCGTTCCGGCTGGCCGTCTCATTCATTTGCGGTGAACTCGGCGTCGATCACGTCATCGCCCTTGTCGCCCGGCTGGTCGGTGCTGCCGCCCTGCGGGGCGGACGCCGCCGCGCCGAGACCGTGATAGACCTGCTGGAGTTCGGCGGCCAGGCTGCGGATCCGGTCCAGCGCCGCGTCCTGTTTCAGGGCCTGCCGGGCGTCGGACACCAGATTCTCTGCCCGTGCCTTCTCGTGCACGGCGACGGAGTCGCCGCGCTCGGCCAGCAGCCGCTCTACCTGATAGGCGGCCGTATCGAGCTGATTGCGGGCATCGGTCAGCTCACGTAGCCGTTTGTCCTCATCGCGGTGCCGCTCCGCGTCCGAAACCATCCGCTCGACCTCAGCCTGATCGAGATTGGAACTCTCGCTGATCGTGATCCGCTGTTCCGCGCCGGTGTCCTTGTCCCGCGCGGAGACGTTAAGGATGCCGTTGGCGTCGATGTCGAAGGTGACTTCGACCTGGGGGGTGCCCCTTGGCGCGGGCCGGATGTTCTCAAGGCGGAACCGGCCGAGGATCCTGTTGTCGGCCGCGCGCTCCCGCTCGCCTTGCAGCACCACTACGTCGACGGCGGACTGATTGTCCTCGGCGGTGCTGAATACCTCGGTGCGCCGGGCCGGGATAGTCGTGTTGCGCTCGATGACCTTGGTCATCACGCCGCCGAGCGTCTCGATGCCGAGCGACAGCGGCGTGACATCAAGCAGCAGGACGTCCTTGACCTCGCCCTTGATGACGGCAGCCTGCACCGCCGCGCCGAGCGCGACGACCTCGTCGGGGTTAACCGTCATGTTGGGGTCCTTGCCGCCGGTCAGGCGGCGGACCAGGTTCTGGACGGCCGGTATCCGGGTGGACCCGCCAACCAGGATCACTTCGTCGATGTCGCTGTCGGTCAGCTTCGCGTCCGTCTTGGCCTGGCGGACCGGGCCGGTAGTCCGCTCGACGAGATCAGTGGTGATCTTGTCGAAGGTGGAGCGCATTAGCGTGGTGTTGAGGTGCTTGGGACCGGTTCCGTCGGCGGTGATGAATGGCAGGCTGACCAGCGTCTGGGTCACTGAGGACAGCTCCACCTTGGCCTTCTCCGCCGCCTCGAAGAGCCGCTGGAGGGCCTGCGGGTCAGACCGTAGGTCGATCCCGTTGTCCCGCTGGAACTCATCGGCCAGATGGTCGACCAGGCGGCGGTCGAAATCATCTCCGCCGAGATGGGTGTCACCGGCGGTCGCGCGCACCTCGACCACCCCGTCACCGATGTCGAGGATGCTGACGTCGAATGTCCCGCCGCCGAGATCGAAGACCATGACAGTCTCGCTGTGCTTCTTATCCAGGCCGTAGGCGAGCGCGGCGGCGGTCGGCTCGTTGATGATGCGCAGGACTTCGAGCCCGGCGATCCGCCCTGCGTCCTTGGTGGCCTGGCGCTGCGCGTCGTTAAAGTACGCAGGCACGGTGATGACCGCCTCGGTGACCTTTTCCCCGAGGAACTTCGACGCGTCCTCGACCAGCTTGCGGAGGACAAGGGCCGAGATCTCCTCCGGCGCATACTGCTTGCCCTGGATCTGGAAGCGGGCAGCGCCGTCCGGGCCGGCCACCACATCGAACGAGACCGCGGTCTGCTCGCTGGTCACCTCGTCGAAGCGCCGGCCGATGAACCGCTTGGCCGAGTAGATGGTCCCTTTCGGGTTCAGGATCGCCTGACGCCGGGCCAGCTGGCCGACGAGGCGCTCGCCCTGGCTGGTGAACGCCACCACGGATGGGGTGGTCCGGGATCCCTCCGCGTTCGGGATCACGGTCGGCTTGCCTGTCTCCGTCGCCGCGATCACCGAGTTCGTGGTTCCGAGATCGATTCCGACTGCCGTCGCCATCGTTGCCTCATCTCCGACTACTGCGAGCTGCCGAGGCGGGAAGCTTGCCGTTGCCGTCCCGCATCATGGCTAGCTGGGCGCGAGTGCGGGGACGCTGGCGCCCAGGACCCTGCCAGGTCGCGGTCACAGACGTCCGGGCGCTAGGGACTCTCGTGCCCGGCTTGGCGAAGGTTTCCTACCCAGTTCGACGCTCGTCCAGTGCTAGCGCTCGCACATCCTCAAACCGGGTAGTCCTGTGCGCACGACCAGGCGGGGAAAGCCGAATGTGTGCCAGCCCGACGACGCGGGAAGGGTAGCGGTCAGCGAGTGGATGGCAGCCGTCAGGCAGCCGTCCTGGCCCTGAGCCGGAACATTGCGTGCTGCGCTGCGCGGATAGGTCATCCACGGAAGATCCGGTGGTGGCACGATGCGTGGCCGCGAGCAGGAATGGCGAACGGTTCTCGGTTTCCTGCACCGCGCCGAGCAGGGCTGCGGCGGCGTCCTTCTGATCGAAGGGGAGCACGGCACGGGCAAGTCCCTGCTGCTGGCAGAGACCGGCGGCGCTGCGGCCGCACGCGGCTTCGCGGTGGTCACCGCGGCCGCCGACGAGTTTGGCCAGCTGATGCCGCTGGCGCCGTTGCTGACCGCCCTTACCGACCCGCGGGATGCCCTGAAAACAGGTCCGCTACATCATGATATGACCGATATAAGAACCTGGCTGGTCGGTCGGCTGCGGAGTCGGCTCAGGGACAAGGCTCACGCTGGCCCTGTCCTGGTGGGCGTCGACGACCTGCAATGGGCGGACTCGCTCACGCTGCGGGCCTTGCGGGCGTTGCCGCAGGAACTGGCGTCCTGTCCGGTGCTCTGGGCAGTGGCACGGCGCAGCGGTGCACGCGGCGGCGAGGCAGCACGGCTGTTCGGCCTGCTCGAAGCCGACGGTGCCGCCCGGATCTGCTTGCCTCCGCTACGAGAGGAGGAGGTGGCCGCGCTGGTCACCGACGCACTTGGGTCAGTGCCTAACGCCGGGCTGCTGACGCTGGCCGCGGGCGCCTCCGGCAACCCGTTGTTGCTGTCCGAGCTGGTGGCAGGGCTGCGTGATGAGGACTCGGTCCGCATTGTCGGTGGGCACGCCACCCTGGTCTCAGCGCACCTGCCCTGGCGGATCCTGGCAGCCGTGCAGCGCCGGCTCGCAGGCCTGAGCAGGCGGGCCTGGCAGCTGCTTGAGACGGCGGCCGTACTCGGGCCGTCATTCGAGCTCGAAGACGCCGCTGAGATGCTCGGAGAACCCCCCGCAGCGCTGCTGCTGCCGCTCGGGGAGGCGCTGGAGGCGGGCGTTCTGGTGACCACCAAGGACACGATCATGTTCCGGCATGACCTAGAACGGCAGTCCGTCGCGGAGAGCATGCCGACGCCCGTCCGCCGGGCTCTGCACCGGCAGTTCGGCGAGATCCTGGCGGAGCGCGGCGGATTCGCGGTGGCCGCGGCCGCGCACCTGATCGAAGGAGCCCGCCCCGGTGACACCCGTGCGCTGAGGGGACTGGACCGCGCGGCGAAGGAGATCCTGCCCTTCTCGCCGCAGGCCGCCGCTGATATTGCCGCGAGAACTCTCAAGCTGACTCCGCTCGCCGATGCTGACCGGTGCGACCGCATCGTGGCCGCCATCGACTCGCTTACCTTCGCGGGGCGGCTAGCGGAGGCTGCGGAAATCGCGCGCACCGCGCTCACCGCGCCGCTGCCTGGCACCTGCTGCGCCCGGGTGCGCTGCGCGCTGTCGGCGGTGCTGTATCTGCGGGGCCAGCTGGCGCAGGCCGCCGCGGAAGCAGAGCAGGTCCTGACCGAGTCGGCGATTCCTGACCCGGTCCGGGAAATCGCGGAGATCGCGCTGCTGCATGCGCTCGCTGAACTGCACGATGGCCGCAGGGGCGCGGGCCAGGCCGAGGCCATCCTGGCCATGCAGCAGCAGCATGGCAACGACGTGATTGTCGCCGCGCTGGTCGTGCTGGCAGCGGCCCGGCGGGACGCGGGCCGGATAACAGAGGCCCTGGCGTTGTCCCGGGAGGCCGTTCGCCGGACCGATGGGAGGTTGCTCCAGCCCTATCGCCCCATGGCTCAGCTCCGCCTGGCCGAGATGCTCGTGGACCTCGGCAAGCCGGATGAGGCTGCCGGTGTTCTTGAGGCCGGGCAGGCCGGCCTGGCCGGCCAGATCACGCGGGCGCCGCGCTCTGGCATCCTGCGCGCCCGCATGCGCCTGGCGGCGGGCTGCCTCGACGATGCCACGGCGGAAGCCGAGGCAGCGCTGCACGCCGCGGATTCCCTGGGCGCGCACCTGGACGCTTCGCTGGCCCTGACGGTTCTCGGCGTCATCGCGTTGCGCCGGGGCGACATACACGCTGCTGAGCAGCATCTGCGCAGCGGCGATGCTCGCCTGCCTGAAGAGATGCGCACGCGCCGGGACGCGCGGCGTGACGTACTGGCGGCGCAGATCGCGGAGCTCAGGAATGGCCCGCAGGCCGCCGCCCACTTGCTGGCCGGCATTTACTCCGAGCTGCCGCGGTGCCGCTGGCTGCTGCTCGCCGAGCCCGCGTGCGCCGCCTGGCTGACTCGGTTCGCCCTAGCGGCGGGAGACCGCCGGTCGGCCGAGCGGATTGCGATCGCGGCGGCCGGCCTGGCCCGCGACAGCCAGCTTTCCGCTGCCATCACGGCGTCGGCAGCGCATGCCCGCGGCATTCTTGATCGTGACCCGGCCAGCCTCGAGCAGGCAGCGCGGGACCATGCCGACCCCTGGGCGCGTGCGTCGGCGGCCGAAGATCTCGCGGTTCGGTTCCTGCAGGACGGCGATAACAATGGTGCCATCGCCGTGCTTGATCAGGCGGTCGACGGATACGAGCAGATCGGCGCGCGACGGGACGCGGCCCGCATCCGCCGCCGGCTTCGCAGCCTGGGCGTGCGGCGCCGGCACTGGGCGTGCCATGACCGGCCGATTACCGGCTGGGCCAGCCTCACCGACACGGAACGGGCGACCTCAGAACTGGTCTCCCAGGGCCTGACCAACCAGCAGGTTGCCGACCAGATGTTCATTAGCGTGCACACCGTCGCGTTCCACCTGCGGCAGGTTTTCCGCAAGCTCGAGATCCGGTCCCGGGTAGAACTGACCCGGCTCGCAGTGGAGCAAGGCCGCAGGCCGCCAGGCGGCCACCCGCGTAGCAACGCGGCGCCGCGCCAGCCGGCGGTCGGCCAGGCGTAGCGATCAACAGCTGACCATACCGATTACATGTCTGAAGGATGTGGAATCCCGGAGGCCCGCCGGCACCGCCTAAGAACTACCTGCTCTGACGATGTGCGGTGCACAGGCAATAGCGAGCCTGTGGTGGAAAGGATGCGAAGGCAGGCCATCGGCCGGCCCGGACGCGGCGCGCGGGCACCCGCCCGTGCCCAGCCTTGGACGGGCGGCATCACGACGAGAAAACCGCGGAGGCAGGAGTGCCGGTAACCTACGATCCGCATCTCAGCCTGATCCGCCCGGTGGCGCCACGGACCCCGGCGGGGTGCGAGGAATGCCTGAGCCTCGGTGCCGCATGGGTGCACCTGCGGCTCTGCCTCACCTGCGGTCATGTCGGCTGCTGCGACTCCTCGCAGCTGCGCCATGCTCGTGGTCACGCTCACGCCAACGGCCACCCGATCGTGCAGTCGTTCCAGCCGGGCGAAAGCTGGCGCTGGTGTTATGTCGACGACGCCTATGTCTGACTTGCCGGGAACTGCTACTTACGCAGGTCAGAGCAGACCGCTGAGCACTGAAGGGGTCCCGGCCGCCGAGACGCCCGACAGGTATGGGGCGTATCCGCGGCTGACGGCTGGGATCGCGCGTTCCGCATCTTCGACTTGCTGATATAGGGTCCGCTATCGCCATGCTGTCGTGATCCGTACCGCTCAGGCTGATCTCCGGTTCCCGGCGGCCTGCCGCCGCAAGGTCCGGGCGGCGGTGCCGTAGAGTACGGGCGTGCCAGGCATGCGGCCGGCCGGGCGGGCCTTGTGGCGGTTTCTGGTCGGGCCGCCGCTGCGGGCGCGGGATGTGTCCAGGGAGCAGATCACCCCGGTCGAGGGATTGTCTGCGCTGTCGCTGGATGCCCTGACGTCGGTCGCCTACGGGCCGGAAGCGATCATCGTCGTCCTCGCGGCAGCTGGCGCCGGGGCGCTGCGCCTGGTCCTGCCGACCACGATCGCGATCGTGGCGCTGCTGGCCATCCTGGTGGTCTCCTACCGTCAGGTGATTGACGCTTACCCGGGCGGCGGGGGAGCGTATGCGGTGTCCCGGGCCAACTTCGGGCCGCGGGGCAGCCTGCTCGCCGCCGCCGCGCTGGTCGTCGACTACACGCTGACCGTCGCGGTCTCGATCGCCGCCGGGGTGGCAGCGCTGGTCTCGGCCTTTCCCGGCCTGAAACCGCAGACGGTGCCGATCTGCCTGGCCATCCTGGCCGTGATCACGCTGCTCAACCTGCGCGGGCTGGCTGATGCCGCCCGCGCGTTCCTGCTGCCCACGATGCTGTTCATCGTCGGGCTGCTGGTCATTATCGGCATCGGCCTGATCCACCCGCTGGCCCTGCACGCCCCCCAGCCCGGCCGCTCACTGCTGCCCGCGCACGCGCTGGAGACGGTGAGCGTGCTGCTCCTGTTGAAGGCATTCTCGGCCGGGTGCAGCGCGCTGACCGGGGTGGAAGCGATCGCTAACGGGGTACCGCTGTTCAGGCAGCCCCGGGTAGCCCGGGCGAAGCAGACCGAGCTGATGCTCGGGGGGATCCTCGGCGCGATGCTGCTCGGCCTGGCCGTGCTCGCCGACCGCTGGCACATCGGCCCCCGCTCCGGGCAGACGGTGCTCAGCCAGATCATGGCCGCCGCCATCGGGCGGCACTGGGCCTACTACGTGATGTCGCTGACCATCACGCTGGTCCTCGCGCTGGCCGCCAACACCTCATTCGGCGGCCTGCCGGTGCTGGCCAGCCTGCTCGCCAGGAACAACTACCTGCCGCACCGGTTCGCCCTGCGCGACGACCGGCAGGTGTTCGCCTCCGGTATCTGGGTGCTGGCCATCCTGTCCGCGGCCCTGCTCATCGCCGTGGCCGGCAGCACGCTGCGGCTGATCCCGCTGTTCGCCATCGGGGTGTTCACTGGCTTCACCCTCGCCCAGGCCGGAATGGTCGTGCACTGGCGGCGCAGCCGATCGCATGGCTGGCAGCGGCGCGCGGCCATTAACGGCGTCGGCGCCGCCACCACCGCCATGGCCACTGTGGTCTTCCTGGTCACCAAGTTCACCGAGGGAGCCTGGGTGGTCGTGCTGACCGTACCCGCCCTCATCGTCCTTTTCAGCCGGATCCATCGCTACTACCAGCGGGCCGGGCAGGCCCTCGGCCGCGGCACGATCCCCGGCCCGCCGCAGCGCAAGCCCGTCATCGTCGTCGTGCCGGTCACCGACGTATCCCGGCTGACCCAGCACGCGATCTCCGAAGCGCTGTCCATCAGCCAGCACGTGATCGCCGTGACCGTCGTGGCCGCCGATCCCGGCCAGAGCACCGGGCACACCCGCGAACTGCGCCGCCAGTGGGCCCGCTGGAATCCCGGGATACCCCTGCAGGTATTGCACACCCAGTACGCCTCGATCGCCGGCCCGGTCGTGGCGTTCACCGACAAGCTCCGCCAGCAGCATGACGAGCGGATCCTTGTGCTGATCCCCGTCGTGCGCCCCAGCCGGCTGCGCTACGGCCTGCTGCACAACCACCTCGACCTCGTCCTCACCAGGGCGCTGCGGACCCGCACCGACATCGTCGTGGCCCGCGTCGACATGCCGCTGCAGCTCCGATCCGGCGGAGCCGGCCCGAGCCGTCCCGTGGCCGGCCCGAAGCCGGGCAAAGCGGCGAGACGAAGGCGGAGCAGAACGTGACGGCCGGCGGTCGGTGCGGACGACGTTGCCGGCCATGGCCATGGCCAGGCCGGGTCACTGGTCCTCGGTCGTGAGGAAGCCTGCTACCAGCGCAGCGGTGCTTGCGGAGCTTTCAAGCACGAACAGATGGCCTCCGCCGCGCACGATGCGCAGCTGGGCGTGCGGGATGCACCGGGCGAGGATGCGGCCATTGACCAGCGGCACGATCGGGTCGTCGTCACCGGCCAGCACCAGGGTCTGCTGCCGCAGCCGCCATAGCCAGGGCATGCTGGTCCAGCCGCTGATCGCGTAAATCTGGCCAAGATACCCCCGCAGCGAGGGCCGCTCAATGAACCGGGCGACCGAACCGTGCAGCAGCGCGTCGGGGTCGCGGCGCGCGGCGCCGCCGTAGACGCGCCCAGCGATGCGCCGGTAATAGTCGGGCTGGTAATACCGGCGCGGTGTGGCAAGGGACAGCA
>WNGQ01000251.1_pt1 | contig 55258 bp, 54 predicted proteins | sample 5407661 | NCBI WGS metagenome assembly WNGQ01 (sample SAMN13153382, study PRJNA577476) | soil metagenome | isolation source: 60 cm soil or saprolite under Garry oak tree replicate 2 | place: USA:California | collected 2016-06-15 | reverse complement strand
AAGGAACAAGTTATCATTATCTGCCACCTTCGCCCTACAGCTATCTCGCCCCGGCACTCAGAGAGATGCTCTGTTCGACCTGGGATCACAGTTGCGTGCCCCTCTCTGTCGGAGCCAGTTGGACGACGGATGCACCATTCCGAGAAACAGAGGCGGCCATCGCGGCGTGTCGAGCGAGGGGCATTGTGGCAGTGGAAATGGAGGCAGCAGCTTTGTACGCCATGGCGAGTGCCAAGCAGAAAGCCGTCATTTGTTTTGCGCATGTGACCAATCAAATGGGACAGGCCGAGAGGGACTTTGAAAAGGGGCAGGCGCAGGGAAGCATGACCGCTCTACAGGTGCTCCGTCAGACGGTAAGGAGTTGGCAAGAGGGGAATGTTTTATGAGTCTCATGAGTCGTTTTTTGGAACACACCAACTTCTTCGCTTGCCTGTGTGATGTGGCCCCTTCTGGCAAGTCGATCAACATCACGAGTGCTCTGGTGCGGGTCTGGCCTGATCATCCCACACGGGAGTCCGACGGCTGTCTGCGGGTCTGCATCGATCTGTGGCCGACGGCCTACCGCTTCCGTCGTGGACACTGCATCCGGCTCCAGGTCTCTAGTGGGGCTCATCCCCATTTCGCACGCAACCTGGGAAAAGGGGAGCCGCTTGGGATTGCAACGACGTTCCATGTGGCAGAACAGCAGATTTATCACGATCCAGCTCATCCATCCGCAGTCACCCTCCCTGCCGACTAAGGATGTGCAGAAGGTAGGATGGACGTCACGGCACCAATGGAAGAGATCGCTAGTTCTATCCTAGAATGAATAAGTGGGCAAGGAGTGAGATAGGAAAAGCTCCCCTCAATTCACATTGACAAATAGAACATAAGTTCTGTATACTATAAGATATGTTAGTGCAGACGCTTCCTGACACAATGACAAAGCTCGCCCAGATGGGTAATGCAACAAGCTTCGAGCCTGCTGGTGATCAACCGCAGCAGGAACGCCATCATGCGCCTTACCAATCACGTAGTCTGGCAGAGTGCATTACCAATGTGGCCACGCCCAAGGGTAGCAAACCGATCCTCAAGGCTATGGTGACAACGGCTTGCGAACGCAATTGCTATTACTGTCCCTTCCGCGCTGGACGAAGCAAAATTTCACGCCAGATGAGTTGGCTGGTGGCTTTGATACACTCCAACGTGCTGGCAAGGTAGAGGGCATGTTCCTGTCGTCTGGTATTATCAAAGGCGGCGTGACGACACAGGATAAGATCATCGAGACGGCTGAAATTGTTCGCAGGCGATATGGGTATAATGGGTACCTTCACCTCAAAGTAATGCCTGCCATAGAATATGACCAGCTCTACCACCTGATGCAACTGGCGGACCGTGTTTCTGTGAACCTGGAAGGTCCGACGCAGGAGCGATTGAATGCACTGGCCCCTAAAAAAGATTTTGAGCATGATCTACTCACGATGTTGCGTTGGGCTGAAGAAATACGCCGCAAGCATCCGGATGAAAAGCTTGCAGGAACGGTAACGCAGTTTGTGGTAGGGGCAGTCGGTGACACGGACCAGGAGTTGCTCTCACTCAGTTCGCGCTTGTACCGTAAGATGGGGCTCACCCGCGCCTATTATTCCGGCTTTAGTCCCGTCATCCAAACTCCCTTTGAAAACGTGCCTGCGACTGATCCTCTGCGTGGGCATCGTCTGTATCAGGCAAGCTTTCTGCTGCGCGACTATGGTTGGAAAGTGCAAGACTTGCTGTTTAACAGTGATGGGAACATGCTGCTGGATATGGACCCCAAACGGGCGTGGGCAGAGATGCATCTGCGTTCTGCACCTATTGAAATCATGACTGCTACTCGTGAGCAATTATTGCGTGTTCCTGGTATTGGCCCTGTAGGTGCTACTGCCATTATGCATGCGCGCTGCCTGGGTCGTCTCACCGATCTCTCTTACCTGCGTCAACTCAATATCCGTAATCCCGAACAAGCTGCCCCCTATATCCTGTTAGATGGGCATAGACCACTTTCACAGATGCTCTTGTTCTCGTAAATATTGAAGTGCTTACAAACGCAATTGTATTCGTAAGCACTCCGTTACGGTTGCTACTGGGTGCGCCACAGTTTTTTGCAGAGACGTGTGCGGGGAATCAGCAAGATCGGAGAAGTTTTTTTCGGTGGAAGCGAGTAAGTTGATGGCGAAGAAACGTTCACTCATTGCATGGAGGTGTTATGGGAAAAGTTATTGTAGGTGCCACTCTGTCACTAGATGGGTTTATGAATGACCGCAATGGTGATGTGAGCCGCCTGTATCCGGATCTAGAAGCGTTGCGAAGAACAGAGATGTTACAGGAAGAAATACAGACGACAGGCGCGGTGGTGATGGGCCGACGTGCCTACGACATGGCAGAGGGGGATGTCACGGATTACGAATATCAAGTACCGATCTTTGTCCTGACTCATCATATTCCAGAAAAGGTGGCCAAAGGAGAGAACGACCAGTTGACGTTGACCTTCGTGACTTCTGGGATCGAAAGGGCCATTGAACAAGCAAAAGCAGCCGCAGGTGACAAACATGTCATGGTGATAGGCGGCGCGAATACCGCTCAGCAATGCCTACGAGCCGGGCTGGTTGATGAAATCCATATTGGCATCGTCCCTGTCCTCTTTGGTGAAGGTCTTCGCTTTTTCGAGCCTCTCGTCAATGAGCAGATGGAACTGGAAAGAACGAGGGTATTCGAGTCCCCGACGAGAACCGATCTTTGGTTCCGCGTTGTCAAGTAAGATCCGTACGTATTCGCATCAGCCCCACTCCTTTTGCCTAGATATTCTGTGTGCAAAAAGGTGTGGCGCACCCGTTGCTACTTGTAACGCTGACCGAATGACCTCCTAATGAAGGTGAAACTGTGTACAGACTCTTCTCAAAGTCATGCCTGGAATAGAATATGACCAACTTTATCGGCTGATGCAACTGGCCGATAGAGCCTTGGTCAACTTAGAAGATGGCATTTTGCTAAAGTGGTGGTTCGTTATACCGTTCGTGCAACCCACAAAAGAGCCTTCATGAACATTTCTGCTAGCGGCAGGCCGGTGGTATACACGGGAATAGCCATCTTCCGTATTGCCGATGGGAAAATTGTCGAACAGTGGCAGGAAGCCGATCTGATGGGTCTGATGCTACAACTGAGTGAAAGCACGTGGCGAACCATGACAGAACCTCTGGGCCAACGAGAGACAGAGGGCCTCCAGCACACGATGGACGTCACTGCGCCGATGGAAGAGATCGGCTAGTGCTTTCTCAGAAGGTGCTTGTCGTCAGGCATGATTGTTCTGGCGAGCAGTATCTACTTGTTGCCTCGCATCGCGAGATCGACGAGCCAGGGGAATGTTTTCGCTATGCTGGTGAGTGGACTGTAGTAGCCGGGTACGATCACTTCGCGACGTGGTTTGACGACGAGATCGGCGATAGTGCGGGCTATCAAGTCTGGCCCTGGCATGGGTAGGCGTGAGCCTTTGTTCATATTGGTGTTGATGAAGCCGGGCGAAACTAGGGAGACCGCAATGCCACGAGGTGCTAGCTCGCGGTACAAAGATAACGAAAAGCCCCGCAAGCCGAACTTGGTACCTGAATAGAGCGGGCTGATAGGAATATGACCTGCTACTGAAGCAACAGAGATGATGGTGCCATGATGGCGTTCCAACATGCCTGGCAGTACTGCGTGAGTCATGAGCATGGCACCACGCAAATTCACATCGATAATCTGGTTGATGTATTCGGCTGGCTCCTTGAAAAATGGTTTGAGTCGCCCAATACCGGCGTTGTTCACTAAGACATCGATGTGCCCAAACTGCTCAATGGTTTGCTCAACCAGGTGGGTGATCTGTGTCGCATCGGTGATGTCTGTGGGGATAGCCAGGGCATGCTGTCCTGCGTCGGTAATGGCGCGAACCTGGACGGCTAGCTCTTCGGCACGCCGGGCGGCCAGGATAACTTGCGCCCCATGCTGGGCCAGCTCTCTGGCGGTGGCGGCACCAATGCCTGAACTTGCACCTGTCACAATAACGACGGCATCACTCAAGGTTCTTGATAACCTGGATGAGCGTTGCTGCTCTTTTTCTGCTTTTGTTGTAGCCATTACACGCCTTCCAAATAGTATTGGGATGGTTGATTGCGTCCAAAACGCATCGACCTGACGGAACGTTCGATCTATTGCGTAGGGGCATCCTGTCCGGGGGACGGGTATGGAAGAGCCCCTGGGAGCGCATATCCACGAGGCGCGGCGGGCAGCCACAAGGGCCCCCGCACCGCACCACGCTGCCCCTGCCCCTACGCGATTGACCTAGCCAAGGAGCCCCTACACGACCTGCAAACGTTCTTAGAGGTTTGGAGGGTAGCCCCCAACTTGTACTTGTGGCTGCTGCTGCCGTATTTGATAATCAATCGAGTTGAGTACATCATGTACGACGTTACTTTGCTGGATCGCCCCTACTGCTGCTGTAACGAGTAGAGGATGGATGGCCAGACCGACGGCCCCGACTACTATCTGATCTACCCAGTCCTGTGCTCCTACTCTCACGAGTGTTCCCCCATTGACACGCTGTAAGGAGATACCCAGTGCCTTATTAAAACCGGTGATCGTCCTCAAGGTGCTTTCCTTCTTTAGTTGGACGTGCATCTGGTTGAAATCTCCAAATTGCTGTGCCTCATAGCCCTTTGATTGATATTCGAGTACTAATGCCTGAGCAATTCTCTGAAGGTCAAGGTCTTGTGTCTGATAGAAACGTGTTTCCATATTTTTCCTCTCTATCTTTATCATGTTCGTCTTTAAGTTCTGAGCTTCCTTTATATCACATAAAAGGAAGAAAGGTCTCTGAATAACTATACGGAGATGAGCCTATATGGTTGTTGTGAGGCTAAATTACTGAACAGAGGACCACTCTCCGGTGAATGTAGGAGGGATGGAACTGAAACGCGCTCGATTGGCTAGAGATTTGCCTCGTAAGCAATCTCTAGTCAATTGCATATCATGATGCTCTTTCTTTCGTTTCTAAAGCACTGAGAAGAGTGCTTCCTGCTGCTTGTGCATGTATGTCAGCCTTGACACGTATCGCAGAGCGGTGTGCAAGCATAGCGGGGGTGATGCGATACACATCTTTGACTAAGTTCAAACGCTCAAGCGTCCAAATGACGTAGCTGGAGATGTCAACCTGCCACCAGCGTAGGCCATGAAAGGCGGAGCGAGGGAAGGCATGGTGATTGTTATGCCAGCCCTCACCAAAGGCGAGCAGTCCAACTACCCATTCGTTGTGGCTGCGATCGTTGGTCTCAAATGCACGCTTGCCAAAGGTGTGACAGACCGAATTGACGCTCCACGTCACATGATGGGTCAGGAATATGCGTACCAGCCCCCCCCATAGCAGGCCAGACCACCCACCAAGCATAAAGGGAAAGAGCAGCGAGAGTCCGACCCACACAAAGAAGGTGCGACTGACAAACAGCACTATGGGATCGGTGAGCAGGTGCCGAGCATAGATGGCGGGATCTGCTTCACGATCTTTGAACATCCAGCCAATATGGGCATGGAAGAAGCCTTCCACCGGACTATGGGGATCGCCTTGGCGATCAGCCTGTGCATGATGCTTGGTATGCGTGGCGGCCCATTGCAACGCGGGGCCTTCCAACGACATGGAGCCAAACACAAGCAGTAGGAACTTGATGACGGGGTGGGGACGGAAACTTCGATGGGTCAGCATCCGATGGAAGCCGATCGTCACACCCATCGAGGTGATGGCATACATGCTCAGGAACAAGGCAATATCTCCTGGGTGAACCGCTCGTTGCCAGAGCAGGGAGATGGCGTAACCAGTTGCGAGCAGCGGTCCAATAACAACGGCAAGGACCAACGCTTTGTAGAGTGGACTAGTGTAGTTCAATGAAATCTCCAGACGAGGGACTCCACCTCAAAGAAGTGGAACCATATTGCTCCACCTTCAAAGTAGAACACTAGTAAGAGCAAAAACAAAGCCATTTTGTTTCACCAGTTGTGAGAGAGTCCCCCACTTTCATGAGCAAAAACAATCCCGTTATATCAGCTAAATTGTTTGGACAATAAAACAAAATTAACCCCCATGCTTAAGCACAAGGGTTAAATTCTGATAAAGGTATAAATCGGTGACTCAGCCTTTATCAGTCACCAACACAACTTTTCCCTTCACCTTGCGTTCCAGCAAATCGTTCAGTGCTTGGGCGGCGTGTTCGAGGGGATATGTCGCTGAGATGTAGGGTTTGATTTTGCCTTGGCGGAACCACGTGAGGAGTTCGCGTAGGTGTTCCTGGTTGCGTTGGCTGTCGCGGGTGGTGAAGGAGCCCCAGAAGACGCCGACAATGGAGCAGCCTTTGAGCAGCGGCAGGTTGAGGGGGATGCGTGGGATGTCGCCTGCGGTGAAGCCGATGACGAGATGGCGACCTTCCCAGGCTATGCCACGTAGGGCGGCTTCACTGTAGTCGCCACCGACCGGATCGAAAATTACATCGACGCCGTTGCCTTGGGTTAGTTCTTTGAGGCGTGTTTTGAGGTCTTCGGTGGCGTAATTGATGACTTCGTCGGCTCCGTGTTCCCGGCACACGGCCAGCTTCTCATCGCTGGAGGCGGCTGCGATGATGCGTGCTCCCATAGCCTTGCCAAGCTCTACGGCGGCTAGACCGACGCCGCCAGCTGCGCCGAGGACGAGCAGTGTTTCTCCTGGTTGAAGATGCGCCCGATCTTTCAAGGCATAGTGCGAGGTGCCAAAGGTCAATACAAAAGAGGCGGCTATGGTAAAATCCATACCTTCGGGGATAGGGATGAGTATTTTGGCGTCGGCCACCACTTCCTCGGCAAAGCCACCCCAGCCAGTAAAAGCGATGACTTTATCGCCTGCTCTGACGTGATGTACCCCTTCACCAACCTCTTTGACAATACCAGCTACTTCGCTTCCTGGTGAGAAGGGCATAGCTGGCTTGAACTGATATTTGCCCTGGATGATCAGGGTATCAGGAAAATTAACGCCGCAGGCTTTTACCGAGATAACGACTTGCCCCTTACCGGCTTTGGGGGATTCGACTTCTTCTATGCTCAGGCTTTCGGGTGGGCCGTATTGTTTGCACAGGACTGCTTTCATGAAGTAACGCCTCCTCGAAGAAAAATAGATGGCTGCGATAGATATCTTACCACAGAAAAATTATAGAGAGAACAAAGTGGCGATGAACCCAGACATTTGGAGAGAGGACCTCTCTGTCATCCCTTCGCTTCTCTCAGGGCAGGCTCTGAGCACAGCGAAGGATCTCTGCCGACGGCGAGCCAGATCCTTCGCTGCGCTCAGGATGACAGGCATTCTCTCCAAATATCGGCGATGAACCTGGTTTGCAAACCAGGTTCATCGCCACTTTGTTCTCTTCTGTTCAAACGAATTTATTGTGGGATTTTAGCCCTCACGCCGGGCGTGTGAGAGCTAAACACAAGATTATTGTGAACGAACCTCTAACCAGCTTTTGATCTTGGGCCAGAGATTCTTGCGGGCATCTGAACCGGTGAGTAGTCCGACATGTCCGGCATTGAGCACAAAGAACTCTTTGTCCTTGCTACTTATCTGGTTCATGGCAGATTCGGCTTGGGGTAGACTGCAGATGTGATCCTTTGTGCCAGCAATATTCAGGACAGGACAGGTAATGTTGTGTAGGTCTACACGGCGTCCACGTAGCTTAATCTCACCCTTAATCAGTTTATTTTGCTGGTAGAACTCTTTAATCCATTGTTTGAAGGTTTCACCAGCGAAAGGAACACCATCGTTGACCCACTTATTCATGGCAAGCCAGGTATCCATGGGCTTGTCCTGTAAGATGCGGTCCCACATGGTGACATAGGTGCCGACATAGTTGGTGACCGGTTTGACCATACGGTTGCCCGTATCGACGAGTTCGCCGGGAACGTTCCCGAAAGCCTCGACCAATATATCGGGGTCAAAGTATTTAGAATTTGTCCAGAGACCGTAGAGTCCCATGTTCTCAGGGGTGAAATCGAAGGGAGTGGTCAGGAAAATGAGATTTTTGAGCGGTTTGTCAGGGAAGAGCGAGGCGTACATGGCGGTCATCGTGCCGCCCATGCAGAAGCCGAGGATATTCACCTCTTCTGAGTGTGCGTGGTGGGTGACCTTTTTGACAGCTCGAGGAATATAATCGAGGACGTAGTTCTCAAAGGTCAGGTTCCTGTCCTCGTCGCCGGGAGTTCCCCAGTCAAGCATATAGACATCAAAACCCTGGTGAGAGAGGTATTCCACCAGACTATTGCCTGGCATCAAGTCCAGGACATACGGTCTATTAATCAATGCGTAGATAAGCAATATGGGCACCGGATAGCGTTTCTCCAATGCCGGTTCATAGTGATACAGTTTGGCTTTGTTCTTGGTCCAAATGATTTCTTTGGGTGTTTGTCCCGTGGACGCTTTGGCACCATCCAGAATGATCTGCATACCCTTGACATACTTCTTGAGCATATCATCGAGTTCGGTTGTAGATGCTGTACCATTCTGTACCTGTATAGCCATTGATACCTCCTCGTTGTAGTTGCGACTTCGCAAACATACAATCTTTATAGAGAAAAACGAGTAGAGAACTTGTGAGGGTAGGCTTCGTTAGCTGCCTCACGCTATCTTTGTCTCTACTCAGGGTTTGTTTGTATCTCTTCAACAGGTGCGGCTGTTGTATTTTTCTTAGATGGCCTGTTACGTTTTGTCGTAGTGCCATTCACAGAGGTAGCAGCGGCGGCATGGCTCATGGCTGCCTCGGCTTTGACCTCAAGCTTCTCGAGAGCGGCAAGCACTCTATCTAGTTTGCTTTCCACCTCATTCATCCGTTTCGTCAGTTCTTCAATAACCTCAGCCTTTCCTGCGGCTGTCTGCCTCTCTAAGCCAGTAGAGAGGGCGTCCAGCTTGTTTGCTACCGGGGCCAATCGCTCATCCAGCCCGGTGATCACTTCGTGAGCGGCCATATTAACATACTTATCTTCCATATCCTCAACCGCCTCCTCAATAGAGTCCACTTTCTCTTCCAGAGTCACGACCATCTCTGCTACCCGTGTAATATCGGAACGGGTGGGAATTTGCAGATTCTTGAAGTATTCTTCATTGGCGCGACGCAGGGTTTTCACAAAGGTAGCATAGACCTCGAGAAAAGGACTAGATGATTCGATAAACTTCTCGGAACCGAGCATGTCATCTACGACTTTAGCCCAAGTTTCGCTAGTAGTATCATACCACTCTTTGAAAAAGGTGAAGGGGTCTTTGGGTAACACATCAGTTGACATGATGCGATGACGGACCTCTTCCATCAAGGCGATCCATTGCGTCGTCAGTCCTAGTGGGTCACCGCCCCTCTCCACGGCTTGTTTCCACGCACCTACGGTGGCTTCATACCATTGATTCCACAGCTCTTTGGTGTTAAGCATGGCAGCTGAGGCCGTCTTGTATTGCTCCTGAGCGTTGCTAACGCTTTGGAACCAGAGGCGATAAAAGCCATAGGGGTCGACGAAAGTCTCTTTGTTGCCCTCTATGGCTTGTGCCCACTTTCTGGTAGTTGCCTCATACCACTGCTTCCACATGTCTGTAGGATCCATGGGGTTGCGTGGTTTGCTTCCTCCTGGCATCTCTATCTCTCCTTCTTTACGACGAACTACGAAAAGATACTCAGTTGCTACTAATTATAAAAAATTGGGGGTTGGGTTGCAAAACCCAACCCCCGGTAGAATGACTATTATTGGTTGTTGGGCTCTGGCATCTTCAGGCCACTGAACGCTTGCTGAGCTGCGTCATAGCTCTGCTGAGCTACCTTCTGGCCCTGGCTAACGGCTTGCTGAGCGGCCTCAAAACTCTGGCGGCTAGCCTTTTGAGCAGTTTCGAGACCCTGGCGACCGACTTTCTCAGCGGTCTCTACACCTTGCCAGGCAATTGACTCGGCGGTGTCGATAGCCTGCTTGTAGTAGGAGAGAGGCGTGAAGAAGAAATCGACATAGGCGTCAACCGACTCACGGGCAAACTCGCGGACAAGCTCTTGCTGCCGCTGGCCCTGCTCGGCCAGTTTGTCCAGCAATGCGCGAGAGCTGCTCACATGCTTCTTCCACAGTTCGGCCCCGTTCTCGAAGGTTGTCTGAGCGTAGTGCAAGTTACGCTCCTGAGCGGCAATGGCACTATTGAATAGAGCCTGTACATCCACTGGCTGCTGGTCCTGAGCATGCTCAGTCTGTTCACGCATAAGTGAGCGTGTGCTCTCAGCATGGCTCTTAAGAACCTCAACAGCGTTCTCGAGCGTGCTCTGTACAAAAGCTACGTTGCGCTCATAGGCTGCCGCTGCGCTCTCATTCACCGTCTGACCAGCCTCACGAACGGACTGGGCAATATTCAATACTGCATCATTGACTTTATACTCTGCCATGATTTTTTGTTCCTTTTGTTTTCCTCGCAGTTGCCTGCGATAACTAACTAACATAAACGACTGTGCTTGCGCACGTATTTCACCTGCTTGTCGAGAGTATCCACAAGGGGTACCCCTACATGTAGATGGAGGTGAGTCCATCCGGGTACCCACAAGGGGTACCCCTACATGTTGATGGATGTGAAGGGATGTTCTTCTCAGAAGAACAGTTTATTTACCCTGCTGTCCATTCTCTTCATTCTTGCGCGACGCTGATTGTCCTGTATAGAGACTGAAGAACGTATCCATCATCTTTTGATACTGATCCAGAGACTGTACCCAGAACTTGAGGTATTCTTCACCGGCTTGGGTGATGGAATAGACCCGGCGGGCTGGGCCACCTTCTGAGGTATCCCAGTTGGAACTGACCATGCCGTCCTTTTCCATCTGCCGCAATGTACGGTAGAACGTGCCAGCATTCATAGTGCTGAAGCCAAAGGTTGCCAACTTTTCCATCAGCTCATAGCCGTAGGAACTCCATTCCCGGAGCATGAGCAGAAGGACAGGTACAAGCCAGTTCTTGGACCACGCTTCAGTTGTCGCGTTATGAAAAAGTTTCTCTTTATTGACTTCGGTCATACCGCACCCCTGTACGCACCTCTATGTGCTTATCTATCTTAATATGCTTGAAGTTTTTATCTTGTTCAAGCATCTATATGCAGTATACACATAGATGCAACGTTTGTCAAGGGGTAAAGGGACGAATTTTTGGGAATGGAGAAAAATGGGAAAGAGCACCTCGATCAAGTGTTCGGAGGTCGCACGTTCCCCCTCCCGTAGCCGCTCCAGCTCTTCTTTGGCTCGGGTGGTGAGCTTGCTCATCCGCTTCGTGAACATTTGGAGAATTTCATCACGGGTAGAAAGCTGGGCCTGAGCGATGAGACAGACCAGCAGCGCGAGGCGTTTGGAGGCAGCAAAGTCCCAGAGATTGGTGGCGTGCAGGGAGCGTGCCTCCTCTGCCAGCCTGGTCCTCCCATCCTACTGTCCCATGCTGGGTCAGTCAAAAGGGAGGCCAGCTCGGTGTTTCTGCCATAGGATGGGTGATCGACGAGCTCGTGCGAATCTGCAAGGGCCTCCCAAGAGAGGTGAGTGCCCATTGGCTCCGCTATACCTTACCCATTGGCACGCAATCTGCCACAGTTCTTGCCCACACGCGGTGGGGGAACACCAGCGGTCGGGACCTGCTTCGACATTTTCATCCACCAGCACCCCCTCGAATGCTCCACGTCCGTGATACAAGTCCAGAACATCCTCGACGAGGAAGAGGTCCTCGCCGAGCATGGTGATGAACAGCTCATAGAGCTACGCGACCTTCGCGTTTGCCCCCCAAAATGGGTGTTAGCGTTGACACCTTTGACCACTGACCATCGTGAGAGAAGGAAGGTCATTCTCTCGTTATGAAAGTAATCGCAACAGGAGAAAGGAAGCATGCCATCAGCTCGCAACCAGGCAGGCGCTTCATCTGCGGAGACAGAACCTTCCTCCAAGCAGGGAAGGTCACTCACGCGCGGCATGCGCCCTCTGATTTACGAGTTGTTCGTGCTTGGCGAACTCATGGTCCAGCCCATGTACGGCTCTTTTCTCCATGAGACGGCCCGGCGCATCCTGGGGCCCTTTCGTCCCTTGAGTTGGGGCATCATCTCCCCCTTGATTCGCCGGTTGGAACAGGAGGGGCTGGTGACTTCGCTCATCGAGCAACGGCGGGTAGGTTTGCCACCGCTGGGACGTGGTCAGCCTCCGCGCATCTATGCGATTACTCCGGCTGGCCGGGAGCGCTTCTTGACCTTGCTGCTCACGCCAAGCGCGTATAGCCGAGACACGCCTGAAGAGTTTGTCATCAAACTGACCAAGTTTCAGTTTCTGACACCCTCCCAAAGGAGGGCCGTGCTCGTCTGGTATCGTGGCTACCAGGACACCTTGCACACTTCCTAATCAGGCAGCCAGTGACTATGTGCTCCACAACCTGGAGATCACCGATGGGGAACGTGCCTGGATCATGCACTCCATCGATTACCGGCTGCACCGGGTGCAGGCTGAACTCTCCTGGCTCGACCAGCGGATCGCCGGAGAGTAGGGAGAGGAAGACGCTGCAACACGTGATGGAAGAGAAAGGAAAAAACATCTGTGAACATGGTGGTTGCTCTTGTCCTTGGTTTGGCTTTGGGCGTGAGACGAGCACGCCCCAGGAGCACCCGAGAGATGGAGAGAGCAGCCCACACGGACCGTACGAGAGAGCCGGTTGCATAGCCGAGGATGGTGAGACACACCGCTGAAAGGAGGTCTTGCAGTATGAAATTGGGACTGCACATCTATGATTTTACCTGGCCTGGAGGGGCCAGCCAGCTTGGCCCTACGCTGGTCAAGATCGCACAGACGGCCGATGCGTGGGGCTTTGATCGTATCAGCGTAGGAGACCATGTGTGGCAAAGCCACTATCTCGGTGGGCCGGAGCGCGAGGTGCTCTCGTGCTATCCGACGCTGGCATTCCTGGCTGCCCACACTAGCAGAATCAAGCTGATCGCCATGGCCACGGCTGCGCCCTACTGGCAACCGATCTTGCTGGCCAAGACGGTGACCGCCCTGGATGTGCTGTCTGGGGGGCGAGCCTGGCTCGGTATTGGAGCCGGCGATTACGAAGAGGAGGCACGCGGGTCGGGGCTGCCCTTCCCTCCCCTGAAAGAGCGCTACGAGCAGCTGGAGGAGATGCTGCAGATCTGCTTGCGCATGTGGCAGGGAGAGCAGGGTGACGAGCGTCCCTTCGAGGGGAAGCACTACCGCATCGTGCGCCCACTCAACCTCCCGCAGAGCCTCAGTCGGCCCCATCCGCCGATTCTGATCGCTGGCAGCGGCGAGCGAAAGACGCTGCGCCTGGTCGCCCGCTACGCCGATGCTTGCAACCTGCAACCCGGCCCACAGATCCCGCAGAAGTTGCAGGTGCTGCGCTAGCATTGTGAGGCCGAGGGCCGCGATTACGAGGCGATTGAGAAGACCTGTATGTTTGCCTTCGAGGTGGGTGACGATGGCTCCAAAGTGGGCGAATTGCTCGGGCATTTGCGCTGGCTCGCCTCCATGGGAATCCAGGCAGTCCTGGGGGTGGTCCCGCACGTGTATCGGATCACGCCGCTCGAGATCATCGGGCGTGAGGTCATCCCCGCCGTTGCCGACCTCTGAGCACGCTGGGCCAGGTACGCCGACCTACACATCAGGCACAGATATCCATTCAGGAGAAAGGAGTTTGCATGATGAAGACCACTACTCGGAGCTTCACCACCGTCGTCACAGTGATCACCGTGCTGATGGTGGGAGAAGCCTTGACTTTTCTGCTCGCGGCTCTGTTGCACCTGGGTATCCCGCTGGGTTTCTCGGAGCCCCGCATCATTCCTGCCGCCATCGTGGAAGGACTGTGCGGGCTGTTCCTGGCCGGGAGTACCTACGCGGTATTCGCCCGCACGCGCCTTGCCTGGGGGGTCGCTCTGGCCGCCCACCTCTTTGCCGTGGCGGGCGTCCTGCTGGGCATCATCGCACTCGCCCTCGGCGCCGGCCCCAGCACGGTGGCCAACACCATCTATCATCGTGTCATCCTGGGGGTCCTCGTCGTCGTCCTGCTCCTGCTTGCGACACCCGCTGCACGAGCAGCACTGGGGCGCCGCACGTAGGCTTGACTAGAAAAATGAGAAGGAGCGTGTTCCAATGACTCTTCAGAATAAAGACCGTACACAAACTCGCGATACGAATGTTCAACTGAACACGACGACAACGCTTGCGTGCCGCGCCGGACCCTCCCTCGGAATAGCGGCGTCGGTCTACACTGTCTTGCATCTCGCAAGCATTTTCGTCGTGAGCAATTTAAACCCGTTCTTACGGCCGTCCTTTCCTGCGCCGGATGCGGCGGCAACGACCATCGTGGCGTTTTTCCAGGGGCATCCCGACCTGGTTCGCACCGCGACCTTCTTCCAGTTCGGGGCCGGCATCGCGCTCGGCATCTTTGCTGTAGGCGTCGGAAGCCACCTGCGCAGGCTTCGTGCGTCTGCCGCCTGGACGAACATCGCGCTCTTGAGTGGCCTCATGACGGCGCTTGACATAGCCGCTGCCTCTCACGTCCTGTGGGCGATGACCTGGCCCGGCATCGCGCAAAACACTCCGCTCACGCTGGCGCTCTATTACCTGCAATACGCCTTCGGCGGGCCGGGCTTCTCCCTGCCGATGGGACTGTTTGTGGCTGGTGTTTCCATCGTGGCCAGCTCCATGAAACTCTTGCCCAAATGGATCATCTGGTCTGGCTTCTTGATTGCGGTCATAGGGGTGGTGAGCTGTCTCAACATCCTCCTGCCCGTGACTAACCCCATACCCCTCCTCATCCCGCTCACCAGGTTCCCGGCCTTCGTCTGGCTCATCGCCACAGGATTTGCGCTGTCGAAAAGCAGTGCCTCGAGCAACCAGTAGCGCTCTCGCGGGCCGCCTTTGGCGGCCCGCCTCCGGTTTCTCCTCCAAGACGATGGGAGAGGTTCGTCTCACCTCTCCCATCAGCAGAAAGGAAGCTCTACTATGCAAGAAAACGTACCACTTGCCTCATTGAAGCCACGGTGGAATCAAACGGCTCGCTGGCTTGCCCTCACTGGTGGGGTGGTCAATCCGATCGCGTTCGTGCTGGCCTATACGGTGGCGGGCATCCTGCGTCCTGGGTACTCACCGATTCACCAGTCGATTAGCGATCTGGGCGTTGGGCCCAACGGATGGCTGCTGGACACCATCGCCGTTCTCCATGGTCTGCTGCTGATGGCCTTTGCAGTGGGGTTCGCCTTGAGCATGCGGCAGGTGCTGAACGTAGGGTGGCGGTGGTCCGGTGCAGCGTTGCTCGTTCTGCGCGGGCTTGCGCTGGTCACCGCGGGCATCTTCACCGACGCGCCCTCGACTGTCCGCATCCATTCGCTGGCGACCATCGTCGGTCTCCTCAGTATGATGGGCGCGTTCATCGTGATCGGGCTTGGGCTTCGCCGCAACTCTCAGTGGCGCGGATGGGGTACCTACTCGCTTGTCGCCGCTCTGGTGACGCTGGTGTTGGTCGCAGTCGAGTTCTGGGCTTTCACGCCAGGCACACCGCTGGCCCCGGCGCAGGTGGGCGGGCTGATGGAACGCGTGGTGTCTGTAGAGACCCTTGCCTGGTATGTAGTGATCGGATGGCGACTGTTTGTCCGAGCCGATTCGCACCAGCAGGACCAGGGGCAAGAAACACCTGTGAAGATGATGGAGCAAAAGAGGTAAATTCACGTTCATTTCCAGGCGAAGGTTCGAACTCATTTCAAGGTCTCTTTCTCCTTCTGGCTTGCAGAAAGAGAACAGCCGTTAAGAAGAAGGCATCTGCGCGTTGTTGAGATGAGCGTGATCATTATAACTATGTAGGCACCATTGCGGCTCAACTCGTCTATAACCCGGGAAATGAGCCTGCTGCCAGTGAGTGATGGAAGTATTTTGTGCATCGAGCGCGATGGGCAGTTGCTTGAGCAAAGTGAGACCCTGAAAGTAGATGAACAAGCTATCAATCACCCCACCATGTGTGACAAGGACAATCGTTTTGCCAGCATATGCGCATTTGAGCGTGCTCTTGATGATCTTCCTAAACCCTGCCGAGCCGCCTCGCCGCACGCCCGTCATCAGATGCAGCAGGTGGTAGATGGCCCACCCCAGAGCGATGCACGCGGGAATTGTCACCACCCACGCGACGACGATACGCCCGGCAATCCCCCAGCGGACGGCTGATACCCTCTTGGTCGCTCCCACACCCAGGATGGCCGAGGAGATGACGTGGGTTGTGGAGACTGGGATTCCCAGGCGGCTGGCCAGCTCGATGAATGCAGCCGCCGCGGTCTCCGCCGCGAAGCCGTTGATTGGGCGCAGGTCGACGACCTTCAGCCCTACGGTCCGCACGATGCGCCAACCGCCGATAGCCGTGCCCAAACCCATCGAGGTCGCTGCAGCCAGGATCACCCACAGCGGCACCTGCCATTGGTTACCCGTCCAGCCGTAGTAGCTCGCTAGAGCCATTGTGATGACTCCCATTGTCTTCTGCGCATCGTTACCACCATGACTGAAGGCCATCCAGGCCGCCGAGAGGATCTGCAGCCGCCCGAAGAGGCGGCTTACCAGACGAGGACGCGCACGGGCAAAGACCCACAGGAGCAGCAGCATCACAAGGAAGGCTCCCACGAAGCCGAGCAGCGGGGAGAAGGCGAGCCCCTCAAACGTCTTGGTCAGACCTCCGAACTGGATGGACCGCAAGCCTGCTGCGGCCACACCCGCCCCGACGATGGAGAAGATCAGTGCATGACTGGAGCTGGAAGGGATGCCGTACCGCCAGGTGACGAGGTCCCAGACGATGGCCGCCAGCAGAGCGGCCACGACCAGAAGTTGGGTGGCGTCCGCGGGAGGCACGATCCCTTTGCCGACGGTGGAGGCGACGGCGGTGCCCGTCAGGGCACCTACGACGTTAAGGACACCCGCCATCAGCACCGCGGTCGCGACAGAGGTCGCGATGGCGTTGGCCGTATCGTGGAAGCCATTGATGAAGTCGAAGACAAGGGCGATGGCGACGATCAGGACGAGCGTGAGGAGTGCTGAGCTAGGCATTCTTCACCCCGATCCTTTCCAGTGTGTTGGCAACGTCCTCGGCGCAGTCGGTGGCATCCTCGAGGTCCTGGTAGATCTCTCCCCAGCGGATCCCCTTGATGAGGCCGTGGACATCATTGACGCCCTCGAACTGCTCCATGAGTGCCCGGTCGAGCACATCGTCGGCCTCGTTCTCGAGCCGTTGGATGTCGATCGTACAGTGGAGCAGGTGATCCCACTGCCGCCTGTTTTCCAGGTGTGGCACAGTGCTGGCGATGAGTGTTGCCTGGTTACCGATAATGCGGGCCAGCAGACGGGCGTGCTCGGTTGGCTCATCGATGCGGTAGAGCCAGATTCGTCGAACTGCCTGCTCGATGGTATCGACGAAGTCATCGAGCCGACCAGCCAAGTCAGCGATGTCTTCACGGTCGAGCGGCGTGACGAAGGTGCGGTTGAGTGCGTCGAAGATCTGGTGAGTGATCTCGTCACCCCGCTGTTCGAGGTCCCGCACCCGCCGGGCCTTACATTCGACCTCGCTGTAGTGGTCGAGCAGGTCGCGCAAGGCTTGTGCGACTTCCGCGGCGTTCTCGGCGGCCTTGTGGAAGTAGTCGAAAAAACGCTCGTCTTGAGGGAGGAAGCGTGCTAATACCATAATATCTCGTTGCGCGTGACTCCTTTCTTGTTTCTAGTGCCTACACGCTGCACTTACCATATAGGTGTCATCGCTTGCTGAGCATGCTCTTCCCTTCCAACGATATCTCTTCAGATGGCAACTTGACTTCCAGCTTCTCACGTGGATAGCGTTGGAATCCAAGGAGGAATTTTTCTAGCCATGCAATTTTGAGCGTGTTCTCACCTTAAAGAACAGGTACAAGGCAAGCGTAATACCGAGCAGAAGTGACAACACCTGTGCTATCTGGGGCGTTCCGATGGGCAGATTTGGCAGCCATGCTGACAGTTCGCGTGAAGTTTGACCATCCACAACGGCCATAGGGGCCGTGCCAAAGGGTGCGAGCCGGATAACACCATTGGGGGTGATACCCATATCATAGGTTACGGTGGTATCGGGTGCATCAAGGCTCAGGTAGGTGAGCCAGGCGTTTGAACGCACCCAGCTCATGTTGCGGTCGGTGGAGAGGTCGTGGAAGAGGGTGGCGTTCAGCTTTTCCTGGAAGGCCAGCTTGAAGCCGGTGGCACCAGGAATGTCGCTGCCGACGGATGATTGTCCAACTTTGGCGGAAAAGTCGCTGACATAGATGGGCTGATCGGTGAGCAGGTAGATGTCGGCCTGCACCTGCTGTCCATCGAGGGCTAACACTTCAAGTGGCACCCAGGGATGAGGAACTTTGAGGGTGATCAGGACAGGGGCACCATCGCCTTGCAGCTGGTGACGTGCTTGAGCGCGAGAGGTATCATACTTTGCGGCCATGAAAATGGGACTGCCTTTGGCGTAGCCCAGTAGGTGGGCACGAGTATCACCGTCCAGTGCAAAACCGTTACCAGTCGCCCAGTTTAGTACCGCTTGTCCACTGCCTTTTACGACGGTGATGTCCAGTGCTTCGACCTGGACCTGTTGCAAGACCTGTACGCCATCCGAAGCCACAGCTGCCTGATTAAGGGCGGCAAATCTTACGTCAGGGGGAATGGGATGTGTTTCACGAAAGAGGCGTTGCAATGTCCAGGCCCCGCCCTCCTCAATTTTGAGAGGGACGGCTGGTAGAGGGACAATCCAACCCAACTTGGAAACGTCTCCCTGGTAGGAGAAGCTGGTCATATAGTGTTCGATGCCGTCGTGCCAGGCGACCAGGGTTGCGGCACGCGCTAGACGTATGGAGCCATTGGGAGCGACGAGTCCTCCACAGGCAAAGGCAGATGGAGATTGCAGTACAAAGAGTGCAAGTGCGGATATGAGGATAGCAAACCTTTTGATCATCGTGGGTTCCTCCTATTGCGTGTTTTCAGCATGTATATCAACGATGACGAGACAGCTTTCAGAAAAGTTCCCTTTCACGGGTGGTCTAACCAACTGACCATCGTTCAAACACACTATGCCTTTTTTCACTGGACAGTGTGAGAAGGCCACCTATCATAGATTGTACCGCAGTTCCCTATCATTTCTTCTTTGCTGCTCTCCTGTTGCCAGAGCAGGAGAGCAGCATTTTTGCTGTATAATACTCCTGTTTTTTCTATGTCACTTGAACACACCAGACGAGAACGGTTCACAGCTTATGCCGCAACTTTGCGAGAGCGGTTTCAGACTGGTCTACTCACAACGCTTCAACTGGTACCCCACGTGCTCAGAAGGCACTGAAAAAGAAGGAATGGCAAAGCCGAATTGAAACCCCGCCACCTCACAAAAAAAATCTCCACCTTGGAGCCATGTGGTGAGCTTTCCATGCCGAAACGACCGACCGCCACGACCGACGCTCCCCACCACCTTCGGCCAATCGTTTCTCTGTTCCAAGCCTACCACATGGCTCCAAGGTCGTATTTTTCTTGTGCCCCAGGTACGTGCCTCCCTCCCTCTTCTCTCTCTGCTCGGTTTGACCCTTCAACCACCCCACCAAACAATCAACGTTACACTTGCTCTTTTTGATGCTCCCAAATTGTGTCTCTGTGAAAAGTGTCATGAGACGTACGATACGTCTCTGAGAAGAAGAGAACAACGCATAGCCCTTGAGCAGTTCAAACACCGCCGACTCATCGGGAGACACGAGCCATTCTCAATTTGAAAAAATTCCGAAGCTATTTTCCCCTGCGTCGTCTTAACACCGTTGTACGGCACTCTCCTGATATTTGCCCATGGGGCTAAAATCAAAGAGCTTGACAGCATGGCGCTGTCAAGCTCTGGTTCCAGGGGAACGGAGCGACCACGACAACCCGACCTACCCCATCGCAGGGAGAGCACCCAGTTGTTGCAGCATGCCAACGGCATCGAAGTTCAGCCAGCCTTCCGCAGATTGGCCGTTCACGATGCGGTTGATGATCATCCCTGTCACGGTGACCTGTTTTCCGGTGGGAGGAATGCCCATCAGTTCGCTCTGGTGTGTGCCACGAAAGGTATAGCGGCTCGTGACTTTGTCTCCTTCGGCAATTTCATCTTCGACGGTGAAACGGGCATCGGGGAAGGCCGTGATGTAGAGAGACAAGAGTTGCTTAAACTCCTCTCTGCCGTGTAGGGTTGTAGGAGGATTATGGAACAGGTGGTCAGAAGTACAGATTTCATCCACGACCGCCAAATTCCTCTGATTAAAGACATCCTCATAGAAACGACGAACGAGCGCTTTGTTCTCTTCTGTTGACATGAGACATACTTCTTTCTGTGTTGTCATACAGGGTAAGTATCTCTTACCCATCTGAGTTATACGGGAAAGAGTCTTCCTTAGATTAGTATACGGTGATGTCCAAATGCCAAACTTCCCTACGTCGGAAACACACCGTTGTACGACGTACACTTTTCCAGCTTATTGTGCGACATCGTTGATCTCTGAAGGAGCATGAGGCAGAGATTAGCCCCTTTTTCCTATACTTTTTGCATCACTTTTTATTATGAACTTAGAGGGCAGTACAGCAATTCATTTGGATATGTACTATCCGTTGGGGCAGATGTAGTAAGGGAGGAAAGCGTGAGCGAAGCAGTGCCACGTCACGACCTACGCCGGGTCGAGCAGGACGACCACATTGGTATCACCCCTCTCAGCTTACTGCCTCTCTTTCATCGGGAAGAAAGCGTATCCATCACACGAGAAGAACACCTGGCTCTCTGGTTGGTAGGGGGGAAAATGCAACTCAATACGGCACACAAGAAAGCCATTGACGAATACTATAAAGAACTCGCGGCATACCAATCTCATAAAGTCACTCACGAAACAGCAGTAAGAACCGCCTTCCAGAATTTATTGGCTACCTTTGCCAAATTCGCTAACTGGACGCTGATCCCTGAACAGACCTTATCGAATGGCAAACGGCCTGACGGCACTATGCGTGATACGTTCAACCTGCCTCGTGGTTACTGGGAAGCCAAGGACACCAAAGACGATCTCAATACCGAAATCCGCAAGAAGATCAATGTAGGTTACCCAATCTCTAACACTCTTTTTGAGGATACACGCCGTGCTGTCCTCTATCAGAACAACAAACCCGTCTTTGAAGCTGATCTGACAAGTCCCAAAGAACTCACGAATGTCCTTGACCAATTTTTCCACTACGCTGCACCCGATATCGCGACCTTCGAGCGTGCTGTGCAGGATTTCAAGGAGAGCATACCCGATCTGGCGCAAGGTCTCTTGAAACGTATCAAAGAAGAACATGCACGCAACAAACTCTTTGTCTCCACCTTCTCCACCTTCCTTGAACTGTGCCGTACCTCACTCGACCCCAACATAAGTAGCGACACCGTCGATGAGATGCTGGTACAGCACCTTTTAACCGAGCGCCTCTTCCGTACCATCTTCAACAATTCTGATTTTATCAACCGCAATGTCATTGCCGCAGAGATCGAGAGAGTTATACATGCCCTTACCAGCCGTGCTTTCAACCGCGGTGAGTTCCTCAAGTCACTTGACCGCTTCTACGTTGCTATCGAAAACGCTGCCAAGGGATTAGACGACTGGACAGAGAAACAGCACTTCCTCAACACCGTGTACGAACGCTTCTTTCAGGGTTTCTCAATGAAGCAGGCTGACACCCATGGCATAGTTTATACGCCTCAAGAGATCGTGGATTTTATGTGTGCTAGCGTGGAAGAGGTGCTACAACGTGAATTTGGTTCCTCGCTCTCAACCCCTGGTGTGCAAATACTTGATCCCTGCACCGGAACAGGTAACTTCATCGTCAACCTCATCCAGCGTATCTCTGGCAGTTCTCTCCGGCACAAATATGCCAACGACCTCTTCTGCAATGAAATCATGCTACTGCCTTACTACATTGCCTCGCTTAATATTGAGCATGCTTACTATGAGCGGACAGGAGAGTACAAGCCTTTTGAAGGTATCTGCTTTGCTGATACGCTAGAGTTAGCAGAAGGGCAGCAACCATCGCTTTTTGTGGAGGAGAATACTGAGCGTGTGCAGAAGGAGAAGGATGCCAAGATTATGGTGGTGATTGGCAATCCACCGTATAACGTTGGGCAAAAGAGTGAGAATGATAATAATAAGAACCGCCGCTATCCCATAATTGATCAGCGTGTAAGTCAAACCTATGCAAAAGACTCTCAAGCCAGTAACAAAAATGCGCTCTCTGATGCGTATGTCAAATTTTTCCGATGGGCTGACATCCGGTCAGAAATCAGGTAGAGGAGGTTTCCACCCCTGCAGAAGGGCCCTGATCTTGGGTGGCAGTCCTCCTGGTTGAGTAGCCGCGTCTGTGAGGATGGCTTGGGTGACCAGCATATCCAGGAGTCGACGCAAGCCGCGCATCAGGGTGATCTTGCCAGGGGAGCGATCCTTGTGTGGCACCCAGCCACCTAACTTGGCGAGCAATTGGACCTCGGCCCATTCCAGGGTGATGCCCAACTGAGAGAGAAAGCCTGCCGCCACCCAGGCCATGGCCACCAAGGTGCGGATGCCCCGCAGATCCAGCAGTTGCACCTCCTCCCAGCCCAGACACTGCTTGGTCACTTTAAAACTATCCTCAACCGCCCAGCGCTGCCGATACATGGCAAAGATGCGCACCGCCTGCTCTTCGTCCTCGACTGGCCAGTCCGTAATCAAGAGCCACGGCTCCCAGTTGGTGCCCAGCACTTGCACCTGCACCAGCCACACTGGCTTGGTCACGTGTGGACCTTTTCCGCCCGGACGCCCGACATTGCTCTCATACGTCAAGCGCAACGGGCACGCTGCCAGTTCGACAACCACGGGCGGTTTCTTGGGGCGTGCTTGCTTGCCCCGTTGCACTTCCAGACTCGTTTCCGCATGGGCCAACGGGCGCAGATGAAGCTTGGCTTGCGCGATATCGCCCTTTTGCCACTGTCGCGCATGGTCTTGGAAGGCCACCAGTCGCTCCGTGTGGTACACGCGACGCACCACATGATCCTTGTTCTCCCAAATGGTGCGCCAGACCGCAATATCATCAAAGCCACGGTCGAGAATCCAGGTGATGTGCATGCGCTTTCGCAGCGGACCCACTGCCTGACTGACCGTTGAGAGCGCCTGCTGCACTTCAGCCGGTTCACTCACAAAACCGGGTTCCTCACTACTGAACAACCGAGTGACGCGAGGATACCCCGCCGCTTGGGCGTGACCCCAAGCACGTTGAGCGTGCGATAGCCAGGGACCAAGCTCCCATCCAGGTCGCGCACTTGCATCAAGGCGGGCATGGCCTCCGCATACGGTTTGCGCAGATCCGAGCCATCAGCGATCAGCCACAGTTCGTTCTCGGGCGCCTGGGAGAGGTGCTCTACAGCCACCTCACGGAGTTGCGCCGTCAGATGCTCGGCATCCACCTGCGAGCGGTGCGTACTCTCACCAGTGGCCAGACGAATGATGCGTTGGGCTCCATCCTTGGCTTTGGAAAGCCTGGGTGAACAGGCCGCCGTGCGCTGGCAGATCAGCGTGCCTGCTGTCATGATCCCTTTGACACTTTCCTGAAAGGTGCGCCGCGTCCGCTCATCCTTTATCAGTCCATCGAAGCGCTGCAGAGACCTCTGCAGGGGGTCTTCCCATGTCGTTTGACACTCCATCTCTCCTTCTCCTCCAGTTCTTTCTCCTTTTTCCTGATTCTCTCACCTCCCTCTCAGTTCTGACCGGATGTCAGGATAGTGGACATGGATTCCTCCTTTTAGCCACTCCCTGCAAGTTCTTATACAATGAGAGTATACCGTAAAAGCGATGCTCTATTCTGTATCAGACTTTGCATCAATGCGTTGGATGGTGGAGAGAACTCGTCTTGTGTTGCGTTCAGTGAGTTCTTGTCCCTGAGCCGAGTAGATAGCTTTACAGTAAGTTCCCTCGCGCTCTACAATTCTCACTTCAAGTTGCTCTGCTTCCATGAGTTCTATGTAGGCTGTGACTCCTGATTCGTAACGTGTAAATGGGATCTCTCTTACAGTGGCGTTCCGGTAGGTACGTTCACCTGTCACCCCTATAGACAGATGTGCAGATGCTGGCAGATGGGTGATGCTGCACGCGACTTCATAGAAGTAGGTAGTAGATTCTCGCAAGCGTTCCCGTATGATACATTCATAGGAGATATGAACCATGGGCTTACTAGAGGCGTCATAGGTCGATGCTGACATTAAAATACTCACTTTCTGGACATCGAGTGTGTTGAAGAGGACATGTACTCAGAGAAGCACGTGTCAGGTTGCTTCCTCTCGTCTTTCGGCTATCTAAGCCCTATTACAAATAAGTGGTTCCGCTGTAACTATGTACCGACCTAGCTTTGTAGTCAGCAATGCACTATACAGCCCTCTTTGAGTATACCACAATTGACTCACGAAAAAAACGAGACCAGACTCTTTTTAGCCTGTATCGACGAAGATGCATACTCTATGCATGACTCAGTCAAAGAGGTGTACTTCAATCAGCCTCCACCAGCCGCTTCTCCAGGTTCCACCTCAGCCATCACCACTCCTTTGTTTGAGGAGACGGGAGTCATCTCCAACGACACTTTGAGCAATGCCCGCAGTGATTGCCTCGCACGATAAAAGTAGGTTTTCGCGGTGGTTGTTGGGATGTTGAGCCTCTGTCCCACCTCGGAGAAACTCAGTTGTGCGGCATAGCGGAGCCAAACGACAGAGCGCTGTCTGGGTGGCAACCTTTGAATAGCCTCCTGTGTCAAGTATCCTAAAGGATGGAGAATCCTCACTTCCTTGACATTTCCTACCCTTATCTCCTATCCTTTATGATAGGAGTTAATTCTCAGTTTATCTATTCGTAACACGCTCCCTCCTAAAAGAGGGAGGGCGTCATGTTTTGCATTGAGTGCGAGGTGGCGAACATGGCAGGGGCAAGCCCTGCCACTACTATACGACGTGTAGATGCTCGTGGCCGACGTATAGTAGTGGCAGGGCTTGCCCCTGCCATGTAAAATGATGCCCACCTCCTAAAAAAGTCGAGTGTGGGAGTCAATCAGTATGTCAAAACAGTATATTGGGCATTTGCCTGTCCATGATCCACTCCATCACTACTTACAGTATGATATTTTGCCACAGGTAGGACTGGATAATCGTTACGCCAAATTTCGTGTCTTTCGCATGGGCGGGAGTAATGAAGTATACTTGTATGAGGAGAAGCACAGTAATGTGCAGGTAGTAGGAAAGTTTTTTGCGGGAAATGGTAATGGGAGGTTGCGTGTACCTGAGAAATATCAGCGCATGGAGCAAGAATTTCACAATCTGCACCTGATACGCGGTTATGGATTGGTCGGATACCCGCACAACGTCGTACGTCCGCTTGGCTACAATGGCTGGTTGAACAGCCTGTTGGTTGAGGAGTACTGTAGTGGGCAGCCGCTAAGCGATGTCATCACAGATACTATTTTTTATCGACAGCCAGACAGGCTCTATAGCAAGCTCACCGCTCTGGCCTACTTCCTGGCCACTTTTCATAACCGGACAGCAAATGGCTATGGGGTAAATTTTCACGAGGATTGTGCCTACCTCGACCGCCTCGTGCGCAAGCTCTCTAAAAAACAGTTCATTTCCTGGGATGAGGTCCAGGAGTTTTCCTGGCTGCGTGACCGCTGGCGCGAACAGCCCCGTATGTGGGAAGACCAGCAAGTCCTGGTTCATGGTGATGCCACACCATCGAACTTCCTTTTTGGGCAGGGACTGAGTGTGATTGGGATCGATCTGGAAAGGATGAAGAGAGCTGATCGCGTCTTTGATATCGGGCGTATCACTGGCGAACTGCAGCACTTTTTCCTCCAAAAGACGGGCAACAAATATGCTGCTGAACCGTTTATCGGCCACTTCCTGTGGGAATATACCTGCCACTTTCCCGACCGCGACAGCGCGTTTCGCTCCATCAGTGGGCGTGTGCCTTTCCAGATGGGCCTGACCTTGTTGCGCATCGCTCGTAACTCCTGGGTCAGTTCTGACTATCGTCGACGGCTGATCGAGGAAGCAAAAATCACTTTAAGGACGTTTTAATGGATATTCGTGCGCTGATCTTCGACGTAAACGGAACGCTGATCGATATTGAGACGGATGAGGGATTGGAGGAGATTTACCGGACTATTGGGCATTTTCTGACATACCAGGGCATTTTCCTTCATCGAGGGGAGGTACGCGATCTCTATTTTCAGATCATGGAGCAGCAGCGTGCGAAAAGCACCGAGACGTTCGCGGAGTGGGATGGCGTTGAAGTCTGGTGCGAGTTCTTGCACAACAAGGCTAGCGACTATACGCGCTCGCTCCCCCTAGAAAAGCGAGAGCAACTACCGCTGTTCCTGGCGGAACTGCACCGGGGCATTGCCCGCAAGCGACTTCGTCTGTATCCTCAGGTGCAAGAGACACTTGACCAGTTGCGCTCACACTACTCTCTGGCCGTCGTTTCCGACGCCCAGAGTGCGTATGCCGTTCCTGAATTGAGTGCGGTGGGGCTGCTGAAGTACTTCGACCCTATTATTGTTTCTGGGGACTATGGATATCGCAAGCCGGATGCTCGGCTGTTTCAAAAGGCTCTTGATGCGTTGCAGGTACGCCCAGAACAAGCTCTCTTTCTCGGCAACGACTTATACCATGATATCTTCGGTGCCCAGCAGGTGGGGATGAAAGCCATTTTCATCTCTTACAATCAAGGGAATACGTCTAATCAGACCATTTCGCCCGATTATACCATCTCCCGTTTTGCTGATTTGCCTCAGGCGGTCAACTACTTCGTGGCACTCGGGTAAGGCCTCCATGAAGCATCTTTGTCTTCCTCTGGCTGTACATTTAAATCTCTTTCCTCTTTGCGTTGATGTATAATGGGGCAAGCAACAACACAAAGAGGAAAAGGGATCAGAATCGTTTGATGCGATTAGCACAGGAGGGATAGCATGCAAGTTACAGGAATCGATCGAGCGAAGGCAACTCGGGGCAATCCACGCTCTTTTGATGGAGAGGTGAATGTGCAGACTCTTGTCAGTTCCAGTGGGGAAGAACCAGAGTTACTGGCAGTATTTTTTAACCCTGGAGCACGGACATTTCCTCATGTTCATGAACATGATCAAAACCTGCACATTATTGCGGGTAAGGGAATTGTGGCAACTGAAACAGAAAAATATTTTGTTACTGAGGGCGACCTTGTCACTGTTCCTGCTGGAACCTGGCACTGGCATGGTGCAACACAAGACACAGCTATGTGCCATATCTCTATCAAACGACCAGGGAACGATAACTGGAGCGTTGACAGGAAAAACTGGGATAGCGGTTACGAGGCTTGAGAAGACAGCCTCTTAGAACTAGATACTGTGGTCTAGTCCTTTATAGCGTATTTGGTCTTCGAGTTGAGCTTCCTCCATACTTCTGACGGTATTATCTATCGCCTGTTTATCCACGTTGTTATGGACCTGGTACTGTTCGTCTAGGCTCTTAGAGCTGGACCAATGTGGTCCAGACGACCAGAATAGAATGCAACACAGGATACCACCGAGAATGCCGCCGATAATTGCTCCGTTGCCCCCTCCTAAACTGATGTAGCTCCCGACGAAGACACCAAAGGGAATAAGCACCAGACCAACAATGACTTTAATGTATTTCATAGAATTGCCTCCTTGTTTAATCCGTCTCGTTTTAGGGTCTCTTATCCATATAGACGCAAGCATAACGTGAATATCGCATCTCACTTTGCAAGCATTTTTCTGAAGGAGCTGATTGCTACTCTCTTTTCGATCGTGTCTCCCTGTTACGTCCTTCTTTCTTCTCTGCCTTCTGACTCACACCAGTACACAACATTCGGGATGGCATCTGATTTTCCCATCACTTCACACGCTTCAAGAAGGCACAGTGCAACCTCAAGGCATTACTTTCTACCTATGGGAACTATTGTTTGATTACTCAGCCTTTATTATGTACGTTGTTTTAGGTAGAAATACCTAATTCATCTGTATGGAAAGCACTCAAAGCATATGTGGCATGAGCTTATAAAGGAGTTCTTTGATGGCTGATCTTAAAGAACATATTGTTTATGGTGAGCTCTCTGAGCGAACTGATTTCTCACCTCTTCAACAGCAGTTACCCCAGACACAGCCATCAGAGCTAAAACGGCAATTTATGCGACCTTTTCCTAATCCTCCAACTCCACAGCAACGGCCTACGCTTCCAGAAGCGCAGGTGCCTGCAAAACGACAATTTATATTGCCTTATATGCCATCTGAGTTACCACAACTGTCACCAACTCCTGATACGCCATCTGAGTTACCACAACTGTCACTAGCAACGCCACCAACTCCTGATACGCCATCTGAGTTACCACAACAGTTACCCCCGACGCCACCAACTCCTTTACCAAAGCTCAAGCTCAAGAAACAAAAAAAGTCGAAGACAAAGATGACACGTGGCAAGCGTATACGCCGCTGGTTTGCTGTATGTAGCATTCTCACTGTGATTGCGGTTATATTTTTCAGCCAGGCGAATGGCGTAGCGGGTGCGTGGGCTGCTGATACAATGCGATCTGTCCTGGGACCGACTCTTACCGCCCAAATTGAGTCATGGTATCTTGGCCTGTCTGATACCACCCATCAGTTGCAATATAACCTGGGTGGTTCGCATGTGAATGCTCCCTGGGCAGTCAGCACTGTCACACCACTTGCAACTGCCACCATTCCTGCTAATGTAGTACGGCTGGCACCGATGCCACTTGGGCATTTGTCACCGTTGGTCACACCTGCGCTTGACGGTGAGGGTACGTGGCTCACCCAGGAGATGGCGGCCGCTCCTTACAATTATCTGCCGCTTGATGCGAAGACCTTCATTCGGCCTGATCCCTCGCACCCCTATGCTGTGGTGACACTCTTGCAGTTTGACATGCGCTTTTTCCGCCTGCACATGGTGGCAGGGACGATTGAACCTGGTGGTCCCAGAGGTTTTCATGGTCCTGGCGTCATTCCCGCTTCCGATCAGAAGGGGAATACCCTGCTGGCCGCGTTTAATGGTGGCTTCAAATATGCCGATGGACAGTATGGCCTCAAAGTGAATACTACTGTCTATGTGCCACCACAGCCAGGTGCTGCAACTCTTGCTGTCACAAGAGAAGGTCAAATTATTCTTGGGGCGTGGGGTGTTGATCCACGCCTCAATAGTGGCAATAGCAGGCTAATAGCATGGCGACAAAATGCCTCGCTGCTGATCAATAATGGAACGATCAATCCCCTGACTCAGGATGGTGCAGCCTGGGGTGGCACTATTTTGAATAGTGCCTACACATGGCGGTCGGGTATTGGCATCACAACTCATGGGACACTGATCTATGCCGCCGGAGCCTCTTTGACTGCACAGACGCTTGGTATCGCGCTCCATGCCGTAGGGGCAGTGATGGCTATGCAGACAGATATTAATCCTTTCTGGGTGCGTGCCTTTTTGTACAGCCGCGACGTTCACAGCAACTTAAATATCACCAAGCTCAATCCAGCCATGTACGGCAGCGGCACTGAATATCTCTCCGGCACCGAGCGCGATTTCTTCTATTTAACGCGTTTCACTCCACCTCCACCATCGTTACAACCTGTATCAAGATCAACTTCGCAGTCACATGAGACAACTGCACAGTGAATATGTAAGCAACCGAGGCACCTAATGACTCAGGAGTAGCAGGTTTTGTTGGAACGGTTGATCTAGCGACTGGTATCATCACGCCGATTGCCATCGGTTTCGGCAAAGCAACTGGGCTGCTTTTTGTGCCCGACAGTCAAAGTTAATTAACCCTACGCGACAGCTAGATCGTTGCGTTAGGTTGATGCGTAGTGGTGGTCCAGCCTGACCAAACTGGGCCACCACTTTTTCCATCACTTTAATGAATGCGTTTCTCGTGGCGGCCCCACTCTTTGTCACGCAGGACATATTTTTGTATCTTGCCGGTAGAGGTTTTGGGCAGCTCGCCGAACTCGACGGCGGTGGGACATTTGAAATGAGCGAGACGTGTACGACAGAAGGCGATGATCTCGGCTTCCGTGGTCTGCTGATCTGGTTTAAGTGTTACAAAGGCTTTAGGCCGTTCGCCCCATTGCTCGTCGGGGATGGCGACGACGGCGCATTCCATGACGGCGGGATGTTGAGCCACGGTTTGTTCAACCTCGATAGTCGAGATATTTTCACCGCCTGAGATAATCACATCTTTGGCGCGATCACGCAGTTCGAGGTAGCCATCGGGATGCATGACGCCGATATCCCCAGAGTGGAACCAGCCGCCCTCGAAAGATTTGGCGGTGGCATCAGGGTTGTTGTAATAGCCTTTGGCAACATTATTGCCGTGCATAATTGCCTCCCCCATTGTCTGCGCATCGCATGGAACATCCTGCATGTTTACATCAACGACGCGTACACGTTCGGCGACTACATAGCCCTGTCCCTGACGAGCCAGCATTTTGGCCTGCTCGGCATCGGAAAGTTTATCCCACTCTTCATGCCATTCGCAGACCGTATAGGGGCCGTAGGTCTCCGTCAATCCATAAACATGGATGGGACGAATGTTGAGAGCTTTCAACTGGCCTAGTAGGGTTGGTGAAGGTGGGGCACCTGCTACCGTGACTGTCACTTGCTTAGCGAGGCGATGCGCTTTAGGATGGTTAACCAGGAAAATCTGTACCGTGGGCGCCCCATTGTAATGGGTGACGCCTTCGGACTCGAAGAGATCCCAGACCTGGGTAGGATCGATTTTGCGCAGGCAGACATTTGTACCGCCTATAGCAGTTACGGCCCAGGTGAAGCACCAGCCGTTACAGTGGAACATGGGTAGCGTCCAGAGGTAGACGCTGTTACTGTTCATACCTGTTTCGATGACTTCACCCAGTGCATTGATGTAGGCACCGCGATAGGTATACATCACGCCTTTGGGATTGCCGGTGGTGCCCGATGTGTAGTTAATGGAGATCGTCTCTTCCTCATCCTCCAACCAGCTTGTAACAGGCTCAGGCGAACCGCTGGCCAGAAACTCTTCATAAGGATCGTCGGCATTGCTGGTATCATCGATACGTACCACCTGTATGCCTTCGAGGTTGATCGGTTGCACTATTGGATAGAGTTCGAAATCCACAAAGAGGTACTTAACACCGGAGTGCTTTACGATAAAAGCTACCTCCTGTGAGTTCAGGCGGGTGTTGATGGCGACAAGAATGCCGCCAGCAGCCGGGACGCCAAAGTGTGCATCGAGCATGGCCGGTGTGTTGGGACACAGGAAAGCCACCCGATCATGCTTCTGCATGCCTGCATTGCGCAATGCCGATGCGAGACGATAAACGCGCTCCGCAAATTCCCTATAGGTATATTTGCGGTTCTCATGGACAATCGCGGTTTTGTCAGGAAATACCAATGCACTGCGCTCCAAAAAACTTACGGGAGTCAGTTCAGTGCGATAGACTTTTGCTTCCATCTTAGTGATGCTCCTTACTCAAAAAGATAGGTTGTTTATCTCATGCACTCAATTATATACCGTCAGCAGTTAGTGCTTCACTGCCCAAAGATATGCTTACATCTTCTTATCGCGGAGCAAATGCTGAGATGCCAGTAATATCGCGTCCCACGATGAGCGACTGAATGGTGTCTGTGCCTTCGTAGGTGAACACGGCCTCAATATCGGCATGGTGGCGGGCAATATGGTATTCCAGCAGGATACCGTTACCTCCGAGCATTTCGCGGGCATCGGCCACTACCTCACGAGCCAGGCGGGCATTATTCATTTTGGCGAGCGAAGCCATGGCATCTGTCATCTTGCCCTCTTCCTGCAATTGGGCGAGGCGCAGGCACAGCAGTTGCATGGTGGTGACACTGGCGAGCATGGTTGCCAGCTTTTGCTGAATGATCTGGAAGGTTGCCAGGGGCTTGCCAAACTGGATACGCTCTTGCGTATAGTTCCGGGCAATCTCAAAAGCCGCTATGGCGTGACCAATGGCTTCCCATGCCACGCCTGAGCGAGTGGCGGTCAACACCCTGGCGGTATCCTTGAAGCTGCGCGAAAGGGCGAGGCGATTCTCGGCAGAAACATGGACGTCCTTGAGGGTAATATCTGTCTGCCAGACGGCACGTTTGGCGACTTTGCCTGTCATGACGGTGGGCTCGAAGCCGGGCGTGCCTTTCTCAACCAGGAAACCGCCGACCTTGCCCTCGTCATCACGCGCCCAGATGATCACCACATCGGCAAAGGAGGCATTGCCAATCCAGCGTTTGGCTCCATTGATAACGTACTCGTTGCCCACACGATGCGCTCTTGTCTCCAGAGCCACAGCGTCGGAGCCATGCTCAGGTTCGGTCAAGCCAAAGGCTCCAATCTTCTCCATACGTGCCATGGCTGGCAGCCACTTCTGCTTCTGCTCCTCAGAGCCAAGCATAGAAAGCGAGGACATGGCCAGTCCAGAATGCACGCCGAAGAAGGTGCAGATGCTGGCGTCTCCACGCGCCAGTTCCACGGCTACCAGCCCGGCAGCAACCGCACTCATGCCTGGGCAACCGTACCCTTTGATGCTGACACCGGCGATATTGAGAGCCGCCATCTTGGGGATAATCTCAAAGGGAAACTCCGCTCGCTCCCAGTAGTCATTAATGATCGGAGTGACCTCTTTATCGCAAAAGGCTCGCACTTTGTCGCGGATGCTGCGCTCCTCTGGAGTGAGTAGTTCATCCATTAAATAGAAATCGACAACGGGGGATTGGGTGATCTGTTGGACCATGTTTTATCTCCTTGCAAGAATTGACAGGTATTTGTTGCACGAAACTGAGCATAAATAAACTTTCGATCAAATGCATATTATCACACAGGGGAGCTTGCCTGAAACACATCATATTGTCATAAATGGTGAATTAGAGTATACTGAGCCGTACTATAAGTTATGGGAGGGTAAGTATTTATGCCGTCTCCAATAGAAGTCCTTCTCTGTTACGCTAAGGAAGACGAATCGCCGGGAAAAGAACTGATGAGACACCTTGGCGGGTTACGGAGGCAAAAAATCTTTAACTTTTGGCACGAGGGTCAGATTAGTGCGGGAACAGAACGGTTGCAAGAAATCTATAAACGCTTAAACACGGCTCATATTATTCTGCTCCTGATCAGTCAATACTTTATTGATTCAGATTTTTGCTATCTTGTCGAGATGAAACAGGCCATAGAGCGACACGAACGAGGTGAAGCAAGCGTCATTCCTATTATCGTCCGTCCAGTCTACTATGGGAGAACACCATTTGCCAAACTGCAAGTTTTGCCTAAGAATGGTGACCCTATCACGGGTTCTAAATGGCCTAATTTAGATGAAGCATTATTTGCTGTGGCGGAAGGTATCCGTGAAGTGGCTGAGGAGCTTTCATCAAAACATTAACTGACTGATACTGATGTACGTATGCTCATTGCTATTAGGTCCAAACTTGAGTATACTTAGTACTATAAAGTTCCTTAATGTTTGAGTGGGGTTACGTAAACGAGATTTATGCTCTGCACGCCCTCTTTTCAGAGGCCAATGTTTACTTATATAAATGTGTCACAAATCGGAGCAGGTAATTATGGCATCACAACTCTTTTACTCCTATGCTCGAGAAGATGAACCGCTACGAAAAGTGCTGGAGAAGCAACTGAGTACTTTAAAGCGGCAAGGTTTTATCTCTAGCTGGTCTGACAGCGATATTCAACCATGTCAAGACAAAACAGGTGAAATTGAGAAGCATCTAGAAACGGCTGATATCATTTTGCTGCTGATCAGCCAATATTTTATGGACTCTGATTATTGTTATAGTGTTGAGATGAAGCGAGCAATAGAGCGACATGAACGAGGCGAAGCAAAGGTTATTCCTGTCATTCTTCGTCCAGTGTATTGGCAGAAGTCACCATTTGCCAAACTGCAAGCTCTACCTACTAATGCAAAACCTGTTACTGGCTCCGGATGGCATGGTCTGGATGAAGCTTTTTTTGATGTAGCAGAAGGTATCCGCAAAGCTATTGAAAAACTGGAGGAGCAGTCGCCTCATATCTTATCAACAACACAGACACTTGAAGGGCATACAGAAGCTGTGAGCAGCATAGCGATCAGTCCTGATGGGCAGACGCTCGTTAGTGGCAGCTGGGATAAAACGATCAAGGTGTGGCATTTACAAACGGGGCAATTGTTGCACACCCTCATGGGTCATTCGGATTATGTGAATAGTGTAGCGATCAGTCCTGATGGACAAACGCTCATCAGTGGTGGTGACGATAACACGATCAAGATGTGGAATCTCTACACAGGGCAGCTTCTTCACACGTTCGAAGGCCATATCGAAGATGTTAGTACTGTGGCAATTAGTCCAGATGGGCAAACGTTGGTCAGTGGTAGTTGGGATAGGACGATCAAGATATGGGATTTGTACGCAATACAATTGCTTGATACTCTCAGAGGTCATTTGAGATATGTTCTGAGTACCGCTATCAGTCCCAACGGACAGATTCTGGCTAGTGGAAGTCAAGATACAACGATCAATTTATGGGACTTGCATACAGGAGAATTACTGCGTACCCTCATGGGTCATTCTGAGTCTGTTTACAGCATTGTCTTCAGTCCCGATGGGAAGACGCTGATCAGTGGCAGCGGCGATAACACAATCAAGGTATGGGATGTCCAGACAGGAGAGGTGCTGCGTACACTTGAAGGCCATGTAAAGCCGGTCTACAGTGTGGCGATCAGTCCTGATGGACAAACGTTAGTAAGTGGCAGTGGAGATAACACTGTCAAGGTTTGGAACTTGCAGACCGGGCAAGTACTGCGTACCCTTACAGAGTATACAGATGAGGTGCGCTCCGTAGCCTTTAGCCCCACCGGACAGGCATTTGCCATTGGCGGTTATGACGGGACTATCAAGATTTGGGGAAATAACGGAAAACGCTAAACCCCCGTATTTCCCCCCTCAGCAAGCTGTGCAGCATATTCAATAACCTCGCGGACGCGCCTGCCGAAGATGGCAAAACGCTCATCCTGGGTCTGACCCTTTTTCCAACGAGCGTAAATTTGTTGGATGATCACGGCCAGTTTGAAGTAGGCGAAGGTCATGTAAAAATCCATCCCTGAGAGATCACGTCCACTCTTCTCTGCATATCTCTGCATAAACTCTTCTCGTGTGATGAAGCCAGGGAACATGGTTACGCTGGGCAACACCGTTTGTAGCTCTTCGGGGTCTTCAGAGTTGACCCAGTAGCTAAGCGAGACAGCCAGATCGAAGAGGGGGTCGCCAATAGTTGCCATTTCCCAGTCGAGTACGGCTATCGGCTTTGTCAGATCGTGTGTGTCTAACAACATATTGTTTAACTTGAAATCGTTGTGGATGAGCGTTGGGGTTGGACTCTGAGGAACACGGTTGGCCAGCCAGCGTGTGAGTTGCTCGACTTGTGGTATCTCATCGGTTTGGGCACGAAAATAACGTTCGATCCAGCCTTTGACCTGTCTTCCGAGAAACCCTGCGGGATGCCCAAATGCGCTCAGCCCCGCTGCCTGCCAGTCGATGGCGTGTATCTCTACCAGCGTATCTACGACGGTGTACGACATCTGGCGGCACAATCCCGGTGTTGGTGTGACCTCTGGCGGAAAGGTGGCATTGATGACCATGCCTTTGCGACGTTCCATGACATAAAAGGGCACACCTAAAATGGAGAGGTCATCACAGAACACATATGGTTTGGGAGCCAGAGGGAAGACAGGATGAATTTTCTGCAATAGGCCGGCCTCACGCTGCATATCATGAGCCTTGGGTGGCACCGGCCCCAAGGGAGGACGACGCAGGACACCTTCCCAATTCCCAATTTGCAATAGATAGGTCAGATTAGAAGCACCGGATGGGAATTGGCGTACCTGCAGTGATCCCTCGCCTAAGCCCTCGACATGCTCACGAAGGTAGTGCTCTACCTTTGCCACATCGAAATTTTCTCCGGTGCGGACGGCAATGGTGTCCTGCGTATTTATAGTCATGGTGCTTGCTCCTGGCTCATGTCCTCTTGGCATTGAACTCGTTGGCATAATCAACAAAGTACTGAATGGACTGCGGGTTGCTGAGGGCATCCTTGCTGACGGCTTTTTCGACGGGAACGCCCACGAAGAGCTTCTTCACCGGCACCTCCAGCTTCTTGCCACTCAATGTGCGTGGTACATCGGGAATTTGCAGTATGTCGTCGGGTACGTGATGGGGCGAGATGTTTTTACGCAAATTCTCCTTAATACGTGCTTTCAGCGTATCGTCTAGCTGGAGCTGATCTTTCAATACGACGAAGAGCGGCATGTAATATTTGCCGCTAGGGAGCTCGATGCCCACGATCAGACTATCCATGACCTCTGGTATACCTTCGACGACACGATAAATCTCGCTACTGCCCATGCGAATGCCCTGGCGGTTGATGGTAGAGTCGGAGCGACCATAGATAATGGCGCTGCCGTGAGGTGTGATTTTGATCCAGTCGCCATGTCGCCAGACGCCGGGGTACATGTCGAAGTAGCTATCATGGTAGCGTTGGCCATCAGGGTCGTTCCAGAAGAACAAGGGCATAGAGGGAAGAGGCTCCATAATAACCAACTCACCAACCTCATTGATTAGGGGGCGACCTTGCTCGTCAAAGGCTTCTACTTTAGCTCCCAGAGAGCGGCATTGCAACTCGCCAGCATGAACAGGCAGCAGGATGGAGCCGCCCACGAAGCCGGAGCAGACATCCGTGCCACCACTCATTGAGGCCAGCCACAGGTCTTTCTTGATGTGTTCATACACCCATTGAAAGCCCTCCGGCGGTAACGGTGAGCCGGTTGAACCCATGCCGCGCAGCTTGCTCAGATCATAATTCTTGCCCGGCTCAATTTCGGCTTTCATGCATGCGGCGATATAGCCAGCACTGGTGCCAAAGAAGGTCATACCGCTGTCCCCGGCAAATTTCCAAAGGACATCCATGTTTGGGTAGGCCGGGCTGCCATCATAGAGCAGGATAGGTGTGCCAATGAGCAAGCCACCCACGAGCAGGTTCCACATCATCCAACCGGTCGTGGTGAACCAGAAAAAGCGATCGCTTAGCTTGAGGTCTAAGCCGAGGAAATTGCTCTTCATATGTTCCAGCAAAATACCACCGTGGCCCTGTACGATGGCCTTGGGCAGGCCGGTGGTGCCGGAAGAGTAGAGGACCCACAAAGGGTGATCGAAGGGTACCTGTTCAAAGTAGAGCTCGCCATGTGTACTAAGCAAGTCGCTCCACATCACTATATCTGGTGAGGCTTCTGTGCTGGCGTCGGCAGAGAGGTATGGTACCAGGACAGTCTTTTTCAGGGTGGGCAGAGCGGCCTGGAGTTCAGAAATCACGGCGCGTCGATTTACGGCTTTGCCGTTGTACTGGTAGCCATCTACGGCAAAGAGGACGGTTGGCTCGATCTGTTGAAAGCGATCAATAACGCTACTGGTACCAAAATCCGGGGAACAGCTCGACCAGATGGCTCCGATGCTGGCACAGGCCAGAAAAGCCGTGAGTGTCTCCGGTATGTTGGGCATGTAGGAAACCACTCTATCGCCGCGCTGTACGCCCAGCTTGTGCAATCCCTGTGCTATTGAGGCGACTTTCTGCGCAAGTTCATCCCAGGATATCTCTGTCAGGGGCTGGCGTTCAGATTGGAAGAGAAATGCGGGACGTTGTGAGGTAGCATTGCGAAAGGCGTGTTCTGCGTAGTTCAGTTCCGCGCCAACAAACCACTTTGCTCCGGGCATTTTGCGCTCTGCCAACACGGTTGTATAGGGCTTCGAAGCTTTAATCTGAAAGAAATCCCATATAGAGGCCCAGAAATCTTCCAGGTTGTTGACCGACCACTCCCACAATGCTTCCTGTGTGAAAAGGTCAAGGCCCTTGTTCTTCTTGAGCCATTGCATATATGCTCTGAGGTTGGATTGCTCTTTGGCTGTCTCCGAAGGCTCCCAGAGGAGTTGACCATCTTTGACCGAAGTACTCATTGCTGATTCTCCTTTGAACGGGGTAGGAGTACGCGATATATGCTATAAATACTATCCCTCAGAACAGGGAAACGTCAACCTTGTTATTGACATAACCACAATGTCTATGTTACCATCGTATCAGTGAATACCCTCTATACGTAATTATGCATACACGGCTTTGCAAAAGTGTGTCTCAGAGCAGTTTCGTAACGATTTTGGGACGCAGCTATGGTAATATTAGGAATAGTAAGAAGCATTTCTTTTGAAAAAGCCTTGTATCGTCATAATCATGCAAACCGAAGGTTAAAAGCTCATGTATAACATAGAATTTGGGTTTATACAAATGAGCTACTTGGCCGCATAGGCGATAACGCCGGGCCTGTGCGGCAGGAAGTGGCACGATAGTTGTACGCACTACTTCGTTCAGAAGAAGTAGGGTTCTTCTATGTATGTGCAATAACCATATGGTTTCCTTTCCTTCCTTGCATCTCCTTTCAGCGTTCGGTGTATCGCCGGGATAGGCACATCTCAGCGGCGTGCCTGCCTGCGGTGCTGCGGAGCGTATCCACTAGACGTATACCACCTCTTGCACTCTCCTGAACTGAGACAATGGCCTATCTCCATCTCGATGAGCTTTGTGTTCTTTTTTTCTTTCTTCTGTGACAGCGTTCTACATAAGAGATTGGAGCAAAAACAATGTCTACCGTTCAGGAAAACTCTATCAATGAAACATTCAATGAGATTCAGGAAGATAAGCCCTATGCTCGTCGGCCTGTACCTTTGTGGCGCCATCGTAGCTTTCTCTTGTTGGTCAGTGGGCAAGCTGTCTCCTCGGTAGGTTCACAGATTTCCCTGGTGGCCTTTCCGTTGTTAATTCTTGCCTTGACCAACTCACCGGCGCAGGCTGGCCTTATGACTGCTTTGCGTGGGTTACCCTATGCACTCTTCTGCCTGCCAGCAGGTGCTTTGGTGGATCGGTGGGATCGCAAGCTGGTCATGATTCTCTGTGATATTGGTAGAGCTATAGCCTTTCTGAGTATTCCTGTGGCACTGGCTCTGCATCACCTGACGTACATCCAACTCTATAGCGTGGCCTTGATTGAAGGAACTCTCTTCGTCTTCTTTAATCTGGCGGAGTCGGCCTGTTTACCCCAGGTGGTCACAAAAGAGCAATTGCCTGCGGCAGTAGCGCAGAATGAGGTGCTGTACTCGATAGCGACGGTGCTGGGTCCAAGTGCTAGTCCTATTCTCTACAGCATTGGTAGAGCTGTTCCATTCCTATCGGATGGCATCTCGTACTTGATTTCAGCCGTTTCACTCCTTTTCATCAAGACAAAGTTTCAGGAAGAGCGGGTGAGTGGACCGAGCCATCTGTGGACGGATATTAAAGAGGGGCTGAGTTGGCTGTGGCATAATCCCCTGGTGCGTTTCCTGGCCATTCTGACCTTTGGTCTGATGACGCCGTGTTCTGGCTATGTACTGATCTTGCTGGTACTGGCACAGAACCTGCACGCCTCTGCCGTGGATACGGGCCTCATCTTTGCAGGTGGCGGTATTGGTAGCATTATTGGGGCATTGCTGATTGTGCCATTACAAAAGCGGTTTAGCTTTGGCCAAATAATCATTGGCACCTCGTGGCTCTGGGTCTTTGGTTGGCTGCTCTACGCCATCGCACCGAACTGGTTGATTCTGGGACTTGGCAATGGCATCGGCTTCATCGTTGTTCCTGTCTATATGATGGTACAGTTCAGCTATCGCCTTGCCCTCATACCTGATCGCTTACAGGGCCGTGTCAACAGTGTCTTTCGGCTGATTGCCTTTGGGAGTCAGCCAATTGGCCTGGCTCTTACCGGTATATTGTTACAGTACCTTAGCCCTATAGTGACCGTGGTCATTCTCGCTGTACCTCAACTGGTGCTGGCGATTATGGTGACGTTTAATGGCCATGTGCGCAATGCACGCCCGATTAGCGAACTATAAGTTCCACAGAGAAAGGGCAAACTGGCTGACCAGTTTGCCCTTTCTCTGTGGAACATTAAAAATTGCTTCCCACCTTATGTCGAAGTTCCTTTAACTCCTTGTAAATGGGCCATTCTCGAAAGGCAAACACATATAACATGACAAGGTTTACGATAGGCACGAACATCAATAATGCTAGCACTCCTGGATATCCGGCCCTGGCAAATATTCTCCAACAGGCAATTACTATGAATACTGTAACTGCTATCCAAAGAAGCAAGGCAACGATACCTATATTCCATAGGAAGTTCTCTGAGCTCACACTATTGTTCATATGTACTCCTCATACCTTATCTTGGCAAACATACAGCCATCAACTCGGCTAAGAGTGTGGTTGGAAACGCGAAAACAGGTTAGATGCTGTCACGTCATCTTAAAAATAATTCGATGAGACGCCGCCATCTACTATTAACCATGCCCCTGTCGTCCAGGCAGATTCATCAGAGGCGAGGTAAAGTGCCATATACACAATATCTTTTGCCTCACCGAAGCGACCAAGCGGGATGCGATTCAAGCGTAGGTTGCGTGCCTCCTCGCTTGTCCAGAGGTGGCGCAACAGGGGCGTCTCGATAGGCCCAGGGCAGATGGCATTACAGCGAATGCCATATTTGCCGTATTGTACCGCAAGGGACTTGGTCAGGGAAAGCATACCACCTTTGGAAGCGGTGTAGGCATCCTGGGGGATGGTGCAGCCCATAAAAGCTACGAACGAGGCGATGTTGATGATAGAACCCTTGCCCTGTGAGATCATGTGTGGGATAGCATATTTGCTACAGAGGAAGGTACTTTTGAGGTTAATGTCCAGCACTCTATGCCATGTGGCCTCTGTGATATCCGTGACGCTGCCATCATCATCTGGCATGATACCAGCATTGTTATAGAGTACATCTACATGACCAAAAGTCGCGATGGCAGAGTCAAGGATATGTTTCACTTCGGTCTCGTTCGCCACATTGGCCTTAACAAAGATAGCCTTGCCGCCTTGCTCACGAATGGCATGAGCAGCGGCTTGGCCCTCTTTTTCAGCGATATCCGTGACAACGATACTAGCTCCTTCAGAAGCAAACACCTCGGCGGCCAACCGGCCTATGCCGCTTGCCGAGCCGGTAATGATGACTACTTTATCTGCTAATCTCATGAAAGTGATTGCTCCTTACAAAATGGTTAGACCTGTTTCTTGACCAGGTCTAGATACCAGAAAGGGACACGTTTGCGCAGCATTGGCTTACCACGTACAGCATTGCCAGGAATGCTATCACGCACATCGTAGGCAAGCTCGCCGGTGAGAGAACCAGCTACGTCGCCGGGAGCATAGTTAAGTGGATGGCTAGATGAACGACGCCCGGTGCGCTGTTCGCGGGTATCAATAGTCATCATGGTGAGAGCAGTTTCACCATTGTCGGCGATGACCTCTGACCAGGGATAGGTAGCGCAGGTAGGTGAGAAAATGCCGCTATTGCCGTTGGCACGTAGCTGCTGCCATTGGCCTTCCCAGTTAGCAACTGCGAGGTATACATTGTTTTCTGCCGCTCGCACGCGCCAGAGCAGAGAGTGGTATGGGTCATATTCTTCGGGTGCAACAGGATGAGCATAGCGAATGGCGGTAGGTCCCAGACCGATGGGGTCTGGAAAATTGAGGAGAGTGGGCGCACAAACTAAATCGGTGCCCTTGCCTGCCAGGACACGCAGGGTCTCTGGGAAGAGTACGTCATAACCTGTGGCTAAGCCAATCCGTCCACATGGTGTATCGAAAGTGGGCAAGCCTTTATTGCCGGGACTAGCCCAGAGGCGGTCGTGAACAGTGAGGTGTAACTTGCGATAGATACCATAGATGCCTTCGGGATCGATCAAGAGAACCGTATTATAATATGTGCTACCCTCACGCTCTGCCACACCAAGGACCATACTCATCTGAAAATCATTTGCCAATTCGACGAGGGCAGCGGTGGTTGGCCCGGGTATCTCGATGGCACCTTGCTGGAAATGGTTAGGTATATCTCCCTGGAAGGGAACTGGCCCCGGCAGTATCAATTCTGGCAGCACTAATACATCGGGACGAGCCGGCTCGCTATCATGCATCAACGTCTCAATCATGTTCCGCAAGGCTTGCATGGTATTGCCGGAACTCTGCTCGCCAAATTCTTGGAGATTGATCTGGATAAAGCCGACGCAGGAGAGTTGGCCGCCCGGCAGTTCACCCAGTTCATACAGGCCATGGTAGCGCAAAGGCTCCCATAGGTATGTGTTGTGAACTAACGTTGTGTACTCTTCGGGGTGGCGGTCAGCGAAACGATCTCCGATGGGTGCTTCGTCACTTGCTCCCCAGCGTTTATCGGAACACTTGCTCAGATCAACCTCACCATAGACAATGCCTTCACCACTGTCGAGATAAGCCTGGAGCGAACCATCAGGGTTGATAATACAACTGCCGCCGCTAAACTGTATGCCTCGCTCAAGGCCGTAGCGATCCGCTGTGATCAGGTAGACGCCATTTTCAAAGGCGCGGGCCATCCACGTTCTGCTCGGACATTTCTCATCCAGCCAGTTGGTGGGTAAAAGCAAGACATCGGCATGATGCAGTGCAGGAATCCGTGCTGCCTCGCAATAATCTACGTCCATACAAATGAGGCCCGTTAAACGTCCTAAAGGTGTCTCCCAGACGGGTATGCCCAAGTCGCCGTCGCGAGCCCAGCGAGGCTCTGAAATGTAAGAGTGAATTTTACGGTAAGTGCCAACAAGTCCTTCTGGTCCGAGTAAGGCCATACTATTGTAATAGACATCGGTGGTAGGATCAACTTCGGCTAGACTTACGGCAATGAAACAACCGTAGCGTGTCGCCAGTTGTTGAAAGTGTTCAGTTGTTGGGCCGGGAATAGGCTCGACATGGGGTGCAATTTCGGCTCGTGACTGCCAACAGTAACCAGTGGTGGCCATCTCCGGCAGAACGATCAGCCGTGCCTCATGCTCTGCTGCTTCCTCAGCCATGTGCAGGAGCCGGGATACATTCTGCTCTTTTTCCCCAAAGACTGGTTCAAATTGAATGGCAGCAACACGGTAGCTCTGTAAAGGAGGTAGAGATGTGTTCATAGCTCGAGGCTCCTCACTATGTGTTGAAGGTTTACCTTCTCTAACTATTATCATAGAAATAAGCACTAGCTACCCTTGAGGATGTTACAACGATACCATCAAAACTCAACCGTCGTCAAGAGGGAAAAATAACTATTTTCTTTGTCCAGACGTAGCTACTTTGTCTACACGCCATGTCAGGCTAATGGTGTTTCTCTACTCCCTCCTCCGATTTTTAGAATACCCAAAAGTCCTCCCTTATTTGACATTACTCATAAACTAAGCTACACTTAGTTTATGAAGTTGTGCGGATTATGCACTTCTGCGTACGGCTCTCATTTCCCACTTTCTCCCTAGCGTTGTGATCGTATCAAAGGGGATTCGATAGTGCAGGTAGTAAGTTTGGTACAGCAGATATATTGGGACAAGTAAAGGCAAGATGGCCAGTAAGGCTCTTGTTGTTTCTTTGCGTTCCTAAAAGATAATACATAGAAAAAAAGGAAGATATCTTCTAAAGAGATGGAGTCGTGATTTATGCAAGCGTATGAGTCGGATACGCGTGGAGCAACACTCGCAGAGATTCGCCAACATTTCGGTTTTGTACCAGCTTTCTTTGCACCTGCTCAAGAGACACCAGAGATACTACGTCAACTCTGGGAACACATGCGGTTTGCCTATATTCAGAGCCCCTTGCCTGTCTTATTCAAAGAGCGACTTTTTACCTATTTCTCGCGCTACAGCCGCGTCCCCTATGTCCTTATCTGCCATAGTTGTATCCTTTACTCACTCGGTATAAATTCACGGGAATTGCTGGCCCTGCTGACAATGCGGACTCCTACAGCCGCTGAGATAGACAACTATTTGACCTTGCTAGCTTCTGAATCCGCTCCCTTCACTGAGTGGCCTGCTTCTGAATCGCCACTAGGCAAGGCACTGTTCTTCTGCTCTATCTTTGTTCTGCTCAAGCCAAACCTTGAGCTAAGTCAACGCTGCTCTCAGCAGATACGTCGTCTGTTGGGTATATCCAATTACAACTATCTGACACTGTTCTTCTCCTTTATGAAGACATGTCAGACGTGGGTAGAGACGCACGCGGAAATGTTGCCGAACAGTGATGAGCATATACAGGCGCAATATGCGACCCTGGTGGCAGAAGAGCCGGGACTAGCCAATTTCTTCTCGACCTATTATCAACAGGTGAGCCGGGAACAGCAGACGCTGAGCGAGCAATTGGCTGAAAAATTGCGCGAGAGCCAGCAGCTTGAAGAAGCTTTGCGTACGGCGGCCCTTGAATCGACTGAGCGAGCCAATAAACTTGAAGCGATCATTGAAGCAATTGCTGATGGTCTGATGATCCTTGATGATGAAGGGCGGGTGGTGGAGGCTAACCTTATGTCGCGTTATGTCTTCTCTATCGAAAAAGAAAGCTATGTTCCTCTGCCACTGAGTGAACTGGCGGCACGCTCACATTTTGAGCTCTATGATGAAGAGGGGCACCCTCTCTCTTATGAGCAATGGCCTGCTTATCGTGCCCTGCGTGGTGAGAGACTGACAGGGGCAAAAGCGGTGGATGTGATCGTAGTCAAGGACGAGCAACGTCGGATATGGCTCAATATTGGCGCGGTACCTATTTACGATCCAAAGGGAAACATTATTGGTTCTGTTGCTATCAGTCGTGATGTCACCGAGCGGCGGCGGCTAGAGGGGCGCGTGCGTGAGACGCTGGATGCTCTTTTGAAGATGGCAGAAATCGTGGTGCAGGTTCCTACGCAGATGCAGCAAGATAAGGGAGCAGTGCCGGAGATTGCCAATCCACCAGATCAGCAGCTTGTTGAGCTTATTCGATACATTATGAGTTGCAGGCGTGTGGGTGTGGTGACGATAGACCCGCTGAGCGAAATGCTCCATCCGGTAGCAGGGGCATGGCTTTCTGCTGAGCAGAAACAACAATGGTGGATGGAGATGGAGCATTCGCACCTGAGTGATGTGTTTACTCCTCAAGTGATTGCTCGCTTCCATGCCGACAAGATATTTATTTTTGATCCACACAGACATGCCCCTGCTCAACAGTCGCCCTATGACTTCCAGACTGTCCTCTTTGTGCCTATGCGCGTCGGAGAACAACTGATTGGCGTACTCGGTTTAGAGCATTATGAAAATGGACATAAGTATAGCGGCGAAGAGATCGCTCTGGCGCAAGCCGTTGCCCGGTTGGTTACTCTGGTTGTCGAACGTGAGCGGCTTGTCCATGAACGGACAGTAGCTGAGGCTAATGAACTAAGCATGCGTGAAACCAACCGACGCATGGATGAGTTTCTCAGTATGGCGAGCCACGAACTGAAAACACCGCTTACATCCATCATTACGAACATACAACTGGCGGAACGCCGCTTGAATAAACTATGCCGACAACCAGAAATGGCTGTACAGGATTGGACCGCCAAAGTCGAAGCGATACAGGAATTGCTCACTTCAGCTGATCGTCAGGTCTGGCGACTGAACCGGCTCGTGGATGAATTACTGGATGTCTCACGCATTCAAGCCAATAAGCTCGAACTCCGTATAGCACCGCATAATCTGCTGACGATTGTGCGCGAAGCTATTGCGCAGCAACGTCAAATAACGCCGCAGCGGGTCATCTTTCTGCAATTTCCCATTCAACAGGATATACATGTCAGGGTCGATGCCGACCGCATCGGACAGGTGCTCATGAACTATACCTCCAATGCATTGAAATATTCGGATGATCAGCAACCTATCGAAGTGAGCGTGGAGGTGCATGAAGAGGAACAGAGAGTGCAAGTATGTGTTCATGATCACGGGCCAGGGCTACCCCTTGCCGAACAAGAACGCATCTGGGAGCGTTTCTACCGTGTACAGGGTATTGAGGTGCAGAGCGGCCCCAGTATTGGTCTGGGTTTAGGCTTGCACATCTGCAAAAGAATTGTTGAACGTCACGCCGGACAGGTAGGTGTCGAAAGCAGCCCCGGTCAGGGGTCTACCTTCTGGTTTACCTTACCGCTAGCTGAGTAATAACGGCTCTGTCAAAGCAAACAGCAGTCTACTGTTTGCTTTGACAGAGCCGTTACGCCCAATTCCAGCCTATTCGGCAAGATCAATGCTCACATCGTTTTTTGTTGATGTGTTTGCAAGTACTCAATCACCACTTCATATGCCTGCTGTAATGCAAGAAAGTAGGTGTGGTGACCACCGGCATCTGGATGATAGAGCTTGGCCAGTTCGCGGTATTGAGTGCGTACCTCGACGAGACTTGCCCCTGCTTGCAGATGGAGCAAGGCGTATTCCGCTCGCAAATGGGGAGGAATGTCCCGTTGCCTTACTCCCTTATCTTGTTCGTGAGGAAGTGCTGGACCTGGCAGGAGCAGTTTCATGAACAAGTACGAAGTATCGAAGTAGCTCTCGAACAGTTTGATGAAAGAAGAAGGGATGGTTTCCAGAATCTGCTCCTTTGCACGAAAAGTCATCGAAGAACTTCTGAGTTCTTCTTTAGTATATATTATACATCTGTTTTAGTATATATTATACGTCCGCTCGCTTGAGGGAGTTTCAGGCCATAAACTTATGGGTTAGTAAAGGAAGGTGAATATGTTGCATATTGATGCCAAGCCTGTTGATCTTAAACTCACGACGCCCTTTCGTATTTCACGAGGCGTTCAGGCTATTTCCTCAAATGTCATCGTCCAGATTAATGCCAACGACTATACTGGTTATGGGGAAGCATCGCCAAGTGAGTACTATGGTGAAAGTGTAGAGACAGTACTTGCTTGTATTAGCATGTTTGCGGGTAATCTTGGCGATGATCCCTTTCTTATTGAGGATATTATGGAGCGTTTAGATGAGATCATTCGGCTTCATCCGTCTGCAAAGGCGGCGGTGGATATGGCACTCTATGATCTCATCGGAAAGATGCTTGGTGTGCCACTCTACAAATTACTTGGACTGAATCCGAAACGCACCCCACATACCTCCTTTACTATTGGCATCGATACGCCGAGTAATATGGCGAAGAAGGCTCTGGTGGCGCGTGACTATCCAATTCTTAAGGTGAAAGTGGGCACCAAGAACGATCTGGCAATCATCAAAGCCATTCGTGATGTATCACCAGCAATTATGCGGGTTGACGCCAATACAGGCTGGACACCCAAGGAAGCAATTAAGATGATTAATGCGCTGGCTCCCTACAACATTGAATTTGTGGAGCAGCCTGTTCCAGCACATGACCTAGCTGGATTGAAGCTGATACGTGAGAACGTATCCATTCCCATTATTGCCGATGAGAGTTGTGTCACCGTCGAAGATATTCCCCGCTTAGCAGAGTGTGTTGATGGTGTGAATCTCAAGCTGATGAAAAGTAATGGGATAACGGCTGTTCTGAAGATGATCCACGTTGCACGAGCACATAACCTGCGCATCATGCTTGGCTGTATGATTGAAAGCTCACTGGCTATCACAGCGGCGGCACACCTGACACCATTGGTTGACTATGCAGACCTCGACGGTAATTTGTTGATTGATAATGACCCCTACGAGGGTGTCAAGGTAGTCAATGGGAAACTGGAATTGCCAGATGCACCTGGGTTGGGAATACGAGCGGTGTAAGGCTGAATAGTGCTTCACTTTTAAGCTCTAAAATACTTATTCAAAGCATCCATCAGCTTTCCTGCTCCAAACCGTATCACATCTGTCGCAGGTAACCCTATCTCTTCCTCTACCTGCCGCACGGCCTCACGTGCCTCCTCATCGCTCAAACCAACTGTCATCAGTGCCAATCCCACCACTTTGCAGGGCCGATATGGGCGCAGCATATTGACCATCTCTTCATTCACCTGGATCATTCTTTCCATTGGTGGAAATAGGCAGTTGTTATAGCCCTCAATCATCGTTGCGCCTGCCTTATGGCAAAAGATCATGGCATCCGGCATGGAGCCATGAATCAGACCTAGCGTCACCGGTGAGTAGCCTGGATGGTTTAGCGAGCCCTGTCCCTCGACGAAGACCCAATCATATGTATTGGTGAAATCAACCACCATCTTTTCGACCATCCCGGCTACAAAATCGCTGATGATCCGATCAACGGGCAGACCATTCCCTGAAATCATAATGCCTGTCTGCCCCGTTGCCATAAAGGCACTGCTCAACCCGCGCTTTTGGGCCTCGCGATCCAGCTCCAGGGCTACAGACATTTTTCCTGTGGCACAGTCCGAGCCTACCATCAGGATAGTATGGCTACCGGAGCGATGTGGAATAAATTGCGCTACGCGCTTCTCGTCGGGTGGACGGCGTACATCCCAGATCGTCACGCCGCGCTTTTCTGCTGCGGCACGTAACTCCTCATCCTCTCCAAGAAACATATGCAGCCCACTGATAATATCCAGGCCTGCATCGATTGCCGCCAACAATTGCCACCGCCATGACTCAGGTAACGCTCCACCCATCGGAGCTATGCCGATCAACAACGTATCGGGCTGATATTGCAGTGCTTCATTGATGTCACGCACCACAGGTATACCTTTGCCTATAAAGGCTCCCAGAGCCTGCGATACATCCTGTCCTGCTTTCGTGCTATCAATGACTGCAACCACCGTATCTTTGCCGTAACGTATTACCCCTACAGCTGTTTTCCCATAGTGCCATTCAAAAAGTCCTTCAGCTAATATCGCTATGCGTCGCATATAACGCCGTTCCTCCTTAGTACAGGTGTGATGTTACTTTAGTATATGACATAATGAAGAAATTATTCGATATAGAGACGTAAAGACACTCCAATCGTAGAGGCGGCATTATGTTCTTTGACAAATTAATAAGGTATTCCTAACAGGATGTAGAGGCGGCATTTATGACGCCAGTCGGCCTACGAAGTCGGCTCGTAGGCCGACTGGCGTCATAAATGCCGCCTCTACTACCTTGAGTATTTTCTGAAAGTTTATCATAGGATGATGGTGAAATTTGTTGCTCGGGGTAGCAAAGTTCACAACCTGTACAAAACTCTTTCGAACTGCTGTAGGCTGAATAGCTTGTTACGTTACCCTTTTTTCATTGACAAAAAGAATAGATGGCCAACAGAAAGAAAGGAGACCCGCAAGGGACGAAGCTCAAATGACAGAAAACCAGGAGCAAGCGAGTATTAACGATATCTAGCGTCTGCACCTCGAGCTATTTCGGCATGCACGTTTTAACCTCTTAGATGGTGAACGTGTTGTACAAGATTTACTCAATTGGCGCGACCTCTGGTATAGCGTGCTTCCCACGCGTTTCCCTCTTTTTTTTCAATAGGCGAGATGATAAGCAGTATCGTGCCTATACAGAACTGAGCATGTTGCGCCATGTTCGCTGGGAGAGCTGGCCCGCTGACACCCTCTACATTTGGACTAACGAGGAGGCCCTGCCACAACTACGGCAGCGCATTGAAGAGCGCTGGGAGCCAAGCGAGGTCGAGGTGATCTCGCCTGATGCAGATGAGGAAATGCGCTTCACACACCTGGACGATGAGCATGATCGGGTGTTGTTTGTCTGGTGGGACTGATGTTGTGATGCAAGCTTGCTCACATCCTCTGTTCCCTCTCTCCCCCCTTGTGTTTCGTTTTGCAACCGGCTGAGACACAAGATGACAGCAGAGAAACATGCGTGAGGCGTGCAACTCCTACACCGCATGGCCTGTACGGCGACACTTTGTGGGTTCACGCCCCTCCTTCTGGTCATCCTACCCTCTATCCTGCTCCCCAAACCTGCACCGTCTTATCGCTACTCGCCGTGGCGATGCGGGTCCCATCCGGCGACCAGGCCACTTGTCTCACCCTATCCGAATGCCCTTTGTAGACAAAGATCGATCTGGCATCCGCCGCATTCCAAACCTGCACTATCCAATCATCACCACCTGAGGCGAGCCGCTGACCATCAGGCGACCAGGTCACTGTCCAAATGGTCTTTGTATGCCCGCGGTAGGTGGAGAGTGTATTTCCCTTGGTCGCATCCCAGACCTGCACCGTATTATCATTTCCCTGAAATGAGCCACTTCCAGAGGCGATCCGGTCGCATCCCATGCACGTACATCCACGTAATCGCCACTTCCATCAGTCACGATGCGCGTGCCGTTGGGCGACCAGGCCAGGCTTTCGACCGAATCGGAAACGACCGAGCCAGGAGTATAGTGCTGGTAGGTGTAGACTGTGGTTCCGTCGGTGGCATTCCATACCTGCACTGTCGGATCAGCAGCACCAGCCCCAGAGGCGATACGCTGGCTGTCGGGCGACCAGGCGACAGTGAACACTTCGTCATCATGCCCCTGGTACGTTACGAGATGAGTTCCTAACGCAACGTGTTGGAAGGGTGGGGGCTGAGATAGTGGCGAGAAGGGTGAGGAGAAGATCTTCCCTCCTGCTGCTAGCAAGAGGAGACCTCCAGCAAGAGCGGCACCGCCAATCAGCACTGTGCGGCGCGAAAGCCTCATACCAGACTGCACCTGTTGTGGGCGAGGAACCAGCGGCTGGGGATAGTATGGCATACCCGTCTTCAAGGCACAACGAAACACCGTTCCAGAACCAAGGCGAATGACATCTTGATCGCGTAAGAGCTGTTGGCGCGTCTGGGCCTGGTTCACCATGAGGGTGTTCTGAGGCGCGGGCGACTCGATGACCCAACCTGCTCCGGTAAGGATAAGTCGAGCGTGAAATGGTGATACGGCGGGATCGGGAATAATGATGGTATTACGCGGATCTCGTCCGAGCGTTGTCGCTGGCGGGATAAGTGGAAAAGAGCGGCCTGCGAGAGGACCTGCCAGGCATAGGATCGTCCCTTGGAACGCTTGATTGGGTGTAGGATACATCCGTTTTCCTTCCTCCCTCATGCTCACGAGGGGAGGTAAAGCACAATATCAACGAGGAACATCCGGGATGGAACAGAACGGTCAGCAATAATAGAAATCACGTCAAAGGAGCGGTCACAGCACGTGCAATGGCGTTTCTACGCAAGCGGCGTACCAATTTGGCAAGTAGGGATAGTATCAGGGCTATGGGCAACGAGAGAAATGCTCCGCTAATGATCACCATAAAGAAAGTGACTACGCTGATTGCCAGGAGGTCAACGAGCCAGTTCAGGGAAGGATTCATCCCTCTCAGTAGCCAGGATGCGACTATACCCACGCTCATCACGCAACCGCCGAGCAATGCCGCCAGGAGAGCATATAGGAACCCGAAGCGTCTGACCCAACATGCTGCTATGGCAGCTATGACTATCTGAAGAAGCACGGCCAGCGAGATCTGGTTGGAGTAAAACAGCGAGCCAAGATGAGCGTTGGTTCTTATTTCGGCAGGTAGAAGCGATGCCCATATACTTACGAGGAGTATGAAAAGGCAGAAGGCCAGGCCGCCTATCAGCCCGATTCGCAGAGCAAGACGTGCATAAAAGAATTGCTGGTGAAGGACTGTTTGCTGACGCCAGCCGGTTAGTAAGGACGCGAACAATGCTGTTGGCAGTGCCAGTAGCATTCCACTGGCAACCACATACCATAGACCAAGCAAGATCAAGGATAGATTTACCAAATCTCCTAAAAGGAGGTCGGCTGCCAGTATTCCAACGAGCATTACACAACCACCGATCAACGTAGCAAGTAGTCCTTGTAGAACTCGCCATTGCTTTACTCGAACGGCCACAATAGCCGCAGTGGCTGCCTGGAAAAGCACAGCTAGTATAGTCCGGTTGGAGAGAAGGGCTGATCGCAACCCCAACAGGTAGCTACTATCGCTCACCGTAGAGCCAGACACGTACAACGTAACTACCACCTGACTGAGATAGACGCTGATGACAAGTGCGAACTCGCAGAAGGCCAGCCCGCTCAATAGTCCGGCTATGATGGTAAAACGTGCAGGGAAAACTCTCTGCTCAGGTGATGTCGTACTGCCCCATCGAGTCAGGACAGCTACACACAGTGCTGTCGGCAACGCTAGAAATGCTCCCCCATTGACTATCCAGGAGAAAGCGATCCAGGTAAAGGAAGCATTTATCGTTCCTCCAAAGAGCAGGTTGAGGCCGAGCATGCCAACGGTCATCACACAGCCACCAACGAACGCAGTACAGAGGGCGTGGAGCACTCCTAGATGCCGGATACGAGCCGCTGCAATGGCGGCAATGCCTGCCTGGAGCAGTGCAGCCAGCGCAAAGTGACCATAGCCGAACGCCAGTCTAAACAGATCACTATCTCTGACCTCTTGAGGCAGGCTCAAATGCAGCCATATTCTGATAATGAGGATAAGACCACAGAAGAATCAGCCCGCCTACCAGACCAAGCACCAGTGCAAAACGTAGACGGAAGGGATTCTCAGACGATAGGGTCATATGCTGCGGAGATGTGTAAGGCGTGTCCAGAAAAGCCCAGTTCGCTCCCTCGATAGTAGTTCCTCGCCTGCGCCAGAAACTGGCAGCCAGTGGAATCGCCCACAAGCCGATCAGTCCAACTGTGGTAAACGATTGAGCAAGGAATAGCAGACCCGCCAGAAGTGCAGCGAAGACTGAAACTGCATCGCCGGGGTCCAGCGAGAAGAAATCGCTTACAAGCAAAAGCGAACCAAAGAATACAGCCCAGATGCCCCCAGCAACAATGAGGCTTGAGCGGGAGGACCAACGCAGTATAGATGTGTTCGCCGTGACCGGCAGCCAGGTCGTAGCCGCCACCACAATCCAGCGCAATACCGGCCACAGGCTTCCCAGAAGGGTGAGGCCCCAGAGCGTCCAGCCGACGAGAAAACCTCCTAGCACATTCAATGGAGGCCATGTACTGGTAAACGATGATAATGAAAGTACCAGACCAACGGTGATACCAAGCACTACGCCGAGTGCTGTCCATCCCGTTCTCTGTGGCGTTTTGCCCTCTACCAATGTTGCAAAAGTAGCTCGCCATAGCAAGGAACCGACAACTCCGATGGTAAGGCCGCCAAAGAGCAATCCTGCTATCACTGCAGTGAGAGATGTGAATTGTAAAAGATCGCCAAGCACAGAGGACAGATTGTAAACTCCATTAAAAGCGATCGCGGCTGCTATGCCTGTGCCAAACGCGGTCCAGAAATTGCTCTGAAACAAGGGGCGTGTATCATTCACCACTGTGTAGCGTATTTCAGGAACAGGATGAGCCAGCAACATTGTCCAGGGGAGACCTCGCTTGGGATGTGTAAAGTGATTCAGCACACGGCTCAAAGCTCCCGTCGGACCATCCCAGGTTGAAGCGCGTACATCGGCATATAATTCACGAGACCGTAAGACTGCATTGCGTGTAAGCAACACAAGTATTGCCAGGGCTAGCACACGCCCGATGAGATTGAGAAAGAATGGAAGGTTTGCAACATTAAGCACACTGTCAGCAAAGTCCAGGTTCAGGTAGATTGCGCCGGGAAGCAGTGTGGTGATGACGAATGCCCACCAGATTGCCACTGAGAAGTACGTCTTATCGACATCAGCATTACGCAGATGAGCCAGCTCGTGGCGGATGACCGCACGGAAGGCCGGTCGATCTGTGTAGAATTGCTTGATCAGTCCTCCAGTAAGGGCCACCACGTATTGACCCAGGCAGCCAAAAGCGAGACCTTCGCTCACAGAACTGAGAGGATTCCAGAAGAATGCCGGTTGGCGTGCCAATCCTGCTTCACGGCACAGGTTGGCTAGCTCTGCTGCTACATCTGGCATGAGTTCAACAGGCAGAGGCACGAGCCGCTTGCGCCACCGTTTCCAGGCAGGCAGGACCAGGTAGATAAATCCCGCCACACTGAGCAGCAGTATCAGGCCCACCAGCATACGCATGGCCTCTTGAAGCTCAAATGGAGCAAGACATTGCTGAGAGGCATTCTGAGCAGCTTCAAGATCAGCAGGGCCTCGAGGGTTATGTGCGGCAATCTCCTGAAATGCTTTCTCGGAGCGGCTTCCCTTTACACATTGATATTTAGCTTCAATATACTTCGTAAAATCACTCGTTTTGTATAAGAATGGCGAATTGTATATCCACAAGTTAGCTCCAAGCACGCACATGATCAGGAGGATGAAGCGCAAGGTCGTATCCGACGGAAACACAAACGGGTTCAGCCGAGGGCGGCGCGGGGCCGCCTCAGTGTTATTTATCATATCTTCTCCCTCCTCAAGAGCCCGTCTGAATCAGACTTCCTACCACAGCATCGGCCAGCAATTGCGCTGTGTCGTCGGGAAGTTTGAGTTGGCAGGCTTTTTCGTAGGCCCGTTGGCGCACCTGCACAAGCTGTTCGGATGTGAGTGGTGACAGTTCGTGCTGCTCTTTCTTCTCTTGTGGACGCAACTTCTTGCGTAGTTTCTTGAATTGTTCGCTGATGAAGTTAGTGCTTTCCTCTTCAAATGATTTGGCGACCCCTGTAGTGAGGAGCATGATTACCTCGTTCATGACTACCAGTACCGTTGGTGTCAACAGGGACACGGTCTCTGCCACGCCGAACCCCAACATATCATCCTTACCATTGGTACTCACGGCGTGAGGATTTTGAAAGTAAGCCATACTTATCGATGGGAAGAGCGGCAGTTCTTCTGGCGCAATTTGTGTTATGACTACATAGGCTCTGTCTGCAACCAGTGAATTTTGAGTGGAAGTTGTCATGATAGCCTCCTCTTACCGCGTCGATGGCGGTTGTTGCCAGCGTTGTGTTTGTGGTGGGAGCGATGACGATAACATGCGCCGTGCAATCATGCCACCTACTATAACGGCTCCCATCGCCAACATATAGACCCAATAGCCCACATCAAAGTGGAGGTAGAAGCCAATGTCAGGACCAGATTGGAATTCAATGTTGGTCATGAGGGTGATCACAAGCTGAATCAGGATACTCAATAGACCCGAGCCAATCAATGCGCGGACCCCCCAACGGGTTTGCGTGGCAAGCGAAGTCGTCGTCATGCCAAAGGGGTTGCTCCCAAACATGAGCCGTGCCGCCACCACGAGAGCAGCCAGTGCGAGTAGCAGTTCGAGCCAGAGCAGGCCATGACCAAGACCAGAGTTCGATGCCGTCAA